>Ga0265300_10000949_pt1 | contig 28883 bp, 55 predicted proteins | sample AusTroGonzalo_MG_FD_193482 | JGI IMG/M metagenome (GOLD analysis project Ga0265300, IMG submission 193482) | Bovine rumen microbial communities from tropical cattle in Woodstock, Queensland, Australia - Gonzalo_03 | ecosystem: Host-associated > Mammals > Digestive system > Stomach > Rumen ...
CGAAGAGTATCTCGGATACCTGGATGAAGCGATCGGCGCCCTTTCTTCGACGGACTACCGTATATATTTCAAATGGTCCGCGACTTTTGAAAAATATAACCAATACGAGGAGGAAGACTGGGATACGGTTTGCGGTATGCTGCCGAACGAATCGGTTTACCTTGTCATACAGGAAAAAGGCAAGGATGAAAAGATTATACATGAATGGGATACGTCTTATGTCATGAACGATTTCAAGATGGGCGAAGCCGGACCCAAATTATATGCGATACTCAAGAATATAGAAACCAAAACCGCCATCGAAAGTCTCGATTAAATATGTGGATAAAGATCAATACGAGAAAGTTTTGGGTATTCAGGACTATAACTCCGGTATTCTACGAGAACCGGACGTCCGGATATTACAGACTGTTTGTCAAAGACCGTAAGGAAGACCTGTCCGGCAGCATAGTCGACCTGGAACTGTCGGAATATTATAACATAACCCTGCTGGACGAAACCGGCAATCCGGTATCGCAACTGACGGTCCATACGCCGGAAAGTTACGAGCGACTGTATTCGATGATAGAAACCCAAATTGCTTTGGAGTCGTTATGAAGTTCAAGACACTACAAGGAACGGATGTACGGGAATATACTGTAAATATGGAGTTTAGGACGATTTTCTATATGGTCCATGTTTCCGTACCCGTATATGACGAACACGGCAAGCGAGACGTCGTAGAACTCAATTGCAGGGATTCCATGTGTGTCATGATGGGGAATCGACATTATGACTTGATGAAACTGAAGGATTTCAACGATATGAAGTGTATGCTCGGGATGCTGTTGGAAAACGAAAGGACAAAAACCGCAATCGAGTCGTTGGATTAATCCTATATTAAGTATATAACCCAGGAGACATTATGAAAACGATTAAGATTGAACTTCACCCGAAATACACGAAATTCATGAAGGACCTGCGCAAGGATATCGAGGCGACCTACGATGTCAAGACTGTCAAGCACCGCTATGACGTACATTTCGAGTTCAAGGTCGAGACGGAATTCTGCTACATGTCCAGACTGCTCTGCTGGCTGGAAGTCGAATACACGTTCAAGAAACCGTGGATTAAGAAACTGTCAATCGAGTCGAGGTATTAAGGAAGTCTAGATGAAAGTTATTCGCGGCAGATGTGAACGGGAAATCGATTTCACTCGACAGATTAAATATTACGGCGATTCCGATGGCGGTTTGCGTGGGTTTTCCATTCCCGTATTGGATACCAATGACAATCCGCCCATAATGTGTTTCTGGGAAGACGATACGATAAGGGCTACTGTCGGCAATGACGTATACGATCTGGACAAGAACAGCCTGAAAGCCTATGCACAGCTGAAGAACAACGTCGAAATATTATTCGCCCTGCACAGTCTCAAATAATTCTATATTAAGGATAAAGTTCAAGGAGATACGGATGAAGCACATTAAAAATAGGTTTAACCCGGATATTACGAAAGACGTATTTGACTCTACGTTGAAAGAATGCGGAGACGCGGTTGAATTGTATGAAGAAACTCCCGTACTCCCCGGCGTATTGATGCATATCAAGAAAAAATACGGGAATCTGCCGAAAATCAATATCGATTTCGGGTATACCTTATTTAAAGAGTACGAAAAATTGTGCGTACCCATTATCAAAACGAAGATAATAGCGGACTATATTTCGTTCAACAAGCGCAGCAAGTGTGTTCTCTATAATATATGGCTGTATCCGAAAACGGCGTTCCGCAATGCCGCAGACCCGTTTATAAGGGTAGAATACGGCGATGACGAGACCGGGTATGAAATAGATTTGAAAAAATACGACACGCCGGAAAAAATCGCCAAATATCTGGACGATCAAACGTCGGACGACGGTATATTGAAGAAATTTACGAGGTACGTAAGACATGATGCCAAGAACGAGATTGCCGAAGAAAACCGGAAAAACGAAGCGGCAATCGACAACATGGAACTGTTTTCCGATTTGAAGAAAATCGTTGAATCTTATGGTTTCGAATGGACGGTATGGCAGGACCGCTTTATGCATATCAAGGCGACATATAAGCGTACCAACAAAGATATTTTTATAACCTGTACGGATAAAAATATCAAGTTTGCCGCCGATAACAAATGGTGTATGCCAGAATACTTGCGCTGCGTATTGGATAAAAGATCACCGGTTATACCGTATAGCGAGCCGGAAAAGATTAAGAGTATCTGTAAGTTCTTCTGCGCATTCCTGAAAAATGCTGATATAGAAGAATGGGACGAATATAAGGAACTCGTGAAGTACGCCTAGGCGTATCCGATAAAAACGACAAAGGAATAAAGCCTGTCAGCCATGACAGGTTTTCCTATATTAAGGATATGTGGATTAAGCTTGACAATTCGGAACTATGGGTCAAACGCATCGCCAAGTGGCCGGTCTACAAGAACCAGACCATCGGCGCGCTGACCTGTACGACGGGACCGTGTTCGGTCGTCCCGTTCGTCCGTCATGTCATGATCGGCAGCGCCGTCTCGTTTTCCAGGACCACGTCTTATTTCACGATCGCGTACGACGAACCGGTAGCGGTCGACGACGAATACGCGTTGCTGAAGGTAATCGACAGGATCGACACGGAAACGACGCTGGAGAACCTGGAGGATTAAGCATGACGGAAAATTCATTAAGACGCGCCATCATGCGCGTACTCAGGGACAAGTACGAGCTGTCGCTTTCCGAAAGGAAGGAGTATATCGATGACCTGCTCCCGGTACATATCGGAAATTATCACAGGGATACCGTGGGATACGCGTACAGGATCTGCCGAGATCATTTTGGTTGGTAAATAGGGAACCTTCCCGGACCGATTTTCCTATATTAAGGATATAACAAGGAAAGACATTATGCCATATTTCAGAATCAACGCAGACAAGAAACCCTATATACTGTCCAGTATCGAAAAACATGACGGAAAATTCGGTACTTATATAATCCATGCTCGCCGATGGGAAGAACACTGGGAAAATACGATAAGTGGCAGCAGGCAACTGGTAGAAAGGAAACACCAATATAGTTTCGTCGTGCCGACGCTGAAGAAAAAGTTTGACATCAAGTTCGACAATGCAGTCTATTCCTGCAAGAAGGCTGACCCGATGACCGTAGAGCGTCTGGTGAACCATTTACAGACTTTAAAGGACTTCGAGAATATTTAATTTTCCTATATTAAGCATATGAAGATAGCGAAAGCATATGACAGACATATTATCCGGCATGCCACGCAGTTCACGGTCGACCTGTTGCGTTTTCCGATTCTTTCCGGTAACCTGTGGCTGCCTCTGACGTCAGGCCATTCGATCCGCCTGTTCCCGTTCGAGGACTTTTGGGTGAAGCTGGACGACGAGTTTTTCCACGTGAATTCCAAAGACAGGTATGACATTCTGGTGAATAAAATAATGACACAATATGCAATCGAGCAACTTTAACTTTCTATATTAAGCATATAACAAGTGAGGATATTATGAAGATAACGAAAACGTACAGGAAATTCAGTCATTCTTTCCAGACGACCAGCGTGTTCGTCAAGAAGTGCGATAATATCGTCAAGCTTGTAGCCAGTATCGGGGGAACCGACAGGTACAAGGAAGTTTCGCTGATCCGTGTCGCGGGGAGTAACGGCAGGTCCGACGAATATTTCATGTTCGAATACGTATATTATATAGACGGGAAAAGTTTCGAAGTTGACTTCCGTCTTGACTACGACAAGTCCCCCAAGAAACTTACTTTCGAAGTCAGCCCGGATACGTACAGCGATAACGCCGACAGTTACCTGGGGAAGCAGAAAATTACGGTGACGGACATCGGCGAGTTTTTCGCGGGCTTGCCGGAATTGATTAAGACTACTTTAGATGACTATCTGGCACGGTTCAAGGAATACCTCAGGAAAACCTCGAACGAGGAAACCGCTATAGTAATCGATACCATGGACACCATCGCCAGGTGGAAAGCCAAGTACGAACCGCAGGGATTCGACGTGAAGATGGAACCCAATGATCCGGAAGGTTACCTGATAAGGATTGTCAACAGGGAAAAACCGGAGGTCGAATACCTAGAAGCCGATACGTATACGATGGATTTCTACGATAACGAAGGTATTTTCGAGAAGTTCAAGGACTGCCTCGAAGATACCAACTATAGGGAATACGAACGTTTCAAGGATGTCAATTCCCTGTTCAAGGGTATCGAGAAGTTCGTCGACTGCGCGCTGAAGCTCAAGGAGATGACAACCAATTGTGCGACATTCCTCAACGATCTCCGTACGGAAAGCGAAGACGATGACGACTAGGTAACGCCGAGATAAAACGATAAAGACTATTCGTTGACGGATAGTCTTTTGTTTTTTATATTAAGGATATGAACGAGAAAATAGAAAACATAATCAATATGTTGAAAACGGAAGCCGTCAAGAGATTCGGTACGGCGCATTTGACGTTTAACCGGATAGACCAATACGAGATTGTAGAATTTCACGTTTTCCAAATTTATTTAAGGATAAGGCGTTCGCCGGGTAACGGCGATGTTATCCATGGGGATGTATATCTCGATTCCAACGGTATTACTGGTTTCTGCTATCGTAATAAGGAGTCGGGCCTCACGTATGGTATGATTCTGGACATGATGGAAGCTGATTATAACAGGATGAAACAGAATTACAAGGAATTCTGCAGAAACGAACTGGAGCAGGCGCTGGACGTGCTAGAGTAACGCCGACGTAAAACCGCACGGTATTTTCCGTAAACCACGCAGTCGAATTTCCTATATTATCGACAGGAGGTATTTATGAAAGATGTCAAGTATATCGTGACATGCGGCAGCATGCCGTTCGACGGGGACGACTTCGAAATCGAGTCGGCGATGCCCTTTACTACGCCGGTAGACGTTTCCGACTACCTGGCCGGGCAGTACAACGACACGTTTGACGGGATCCCGACGTCGCTGGGTCTCCGCAAGAAGACGCATAAAACCTATATCAAGAAAGTCGAACAGCTGGAACCAGGCGAGAGTTTCACGGTGACCGCGCCGAACATCCTGCCGGCCAAGATCGTATGGAGGGTCGACATGATCGGTTAAGGAATCTGACATATAATTCCCGACGGATACGTATGGACTACGTATCCGTATTTTTCTATATTAAGCATATACAAGAGAGGTTATTATGGCATCAGCACAGTGTTCCAACAAGTTCGACCCGTCGCTCAAACTGTATTACGACCCGGACAGGTACCTGACGGTCGGCTCGATTGCCGACTTTACCGACAACAGGATTATCTACGACGTGCAGATGGCCATACAGAAAATTGCGCCGGACGTGCAGGTAGAAATCGGTACTTCCGTACATTCGTGGACAACCGGGTTCTCGTACGACGTGATATACAAGCTGTACAGGAGAGGCATCTACGGGACGACAGCCGGTCTGAAGCTCTGCCTGGAATTCAGTAAGATCAACAGGATGGTCGAAGGGCAGAAAGTGGAGTCGGACTATTACAAGGTCGAGCTGCTTGCGTGCAACGCCTCCAACAACTGGTCTCCCGTTCCGCTTACGAACAAGGCCAAGAACTTCCTGGGCAAGAACGGAATCTATCAGAGGAACAACAACGGCATCGAGCTCCGCGCCCCGTCGTCCGATACGATTGTCCGAGTAATCGACGCCATGATCACCGCTCCCCGCCGCCAGGCGTTCCGTGACTTCGTCGACACCGACAAGAAGAACATGTTGGAAGCCGAGAACACGAAGAACCTCATCGAAATCGAGTCGATGGATATCATCCCGGAACTCGAGAAGATCTCCAAGGATACCTACATGGGCATACCCGACGTCATCGCCGAGCCGTCCAGCAAGCGCATCATCTTCCTGAAGGGAGGATACGGCGGTTCTTTCGAGCTCACGATGTACAAGGACTATATGATATTCCGGTTGCATACTGGGGGAACCAACTATACGGATAACGGGTTCAACATTAGTTTCATCCGCATGATGACGGGCATGCTGGAAGCGCACAACATCTACCTGTCGACGCACATACCGTATTCCGAGAAGGAAACGGCGTTCGACATGCTGAAGCGTATCGGCGAGTGCTACAGCAAGACGAGGTTCCTGCTGGGATGCGAGGCGTGGGCGGGGCTTGACGACAAGTGGAAACGGAACCCGAACAAATAAACCATTAAGACGGTTTGTCGTTTCGACAGGCCGTTTTTCTATATTAAGGATATAGACAAGAGGTAATATCATGTACGATCGATACATCTGCAACCGATGGGTTAAGGTATCCGACCGAAGCCTGCTGACGAACAAGGCGGTGGCCGACGCCGTATCTGAAATCGCGGACTGTACCAAGAACTCGGACCAGTGTGTCAGTTACCACAGCGGAAAGGATTCCGACTGGCTCTCCTGGAGCAAGAGGTTCCGCCTGCAGGACATGCTCGGGACAAATCCGACGTACAAGAACGAACTTCTGTATTTCAACGTTTGCCTGGACCTCGCCAAGGGGAAGACCAGGAACAAGAAGAACAAGCTGAGGATCCAGGGGGCTTTCCATAACATCACGTCGTATTCTATCTTCGGCCAGCTCGATACGAACTGCAAGGACGAACTGAAAAACCAGAAGATATACGAGCTGACCGACGCCGAGATAATGGACAGCGCCGGGCTGACCTCCGTCATCGAAAAGGAATACAACAGGGTAATCGAGTTCGTCCGCAGCATGTGGGTAAAGCTGAACAACAAGAAGCTGGAACGCGACATCGAGATGATCGACCTGCCGCAGAAGCTCATCGACATTTTCAAGGAAAAGGGAGTCACGGTCGAGGCGAAGGTCGAGAATACCACGAACTGCGCCGAAGTCAAGGTCCACCTGGACGAAGACATGGGTTCGCTGATAATGAAGGTCGACGACACCAGTAAATGGTCATACAACTATAGCACGGGTATCTTCGACGTCATGATCGACGTATTCGACATCCACAGCTCTACCGAACTGGTGACGGAAAAGATCGAGAACTTGTTCAGTAAGCTCGCCGAAACGGTAAAGTACCTGGTCGACATGCGGAAAGCCGTCAAGGCCGACAGGAAAAATCTGGGCATCGTATGCACCGACGACGATTAATCCGTTAAGATAGAATCGGACGGGCGGGGGATATTTTCCTATATTAAGTATATAACAGAGAGGTTAATATGTCCTGGAAAGAGATTTATTCTTACCCTAACAAGGCGGACCGTATAACGCGGCTCGCCAAGGTCCCGTCGAATTCCATCTATTTCGCGAATCCTGCGATTCTGAAGGATCTTTACAGGGGTATCCAGAACACTGCGGTAGACAGCGTCAATTTCGGCCGCGGCTATTTCTGGTACAAGAACAACAGTCTGGCGGAAAACCTGTGCATCCATTCGTTCTGGCTGGACTCCGGCAGCGATTCCGTCGAGATCGATCTGGACTACGTCAAGCAGACGAAAATGTTCGAGGTCAAACTGAAACCCAGCATGGGCTCGACGGCATTGAACAAGTATATAGGTGAGCACGTGGAAGCCCGGACGACGTACGCTTCCGAAGTGAACGGCGACCTGTACGGGTTTATTAAGGAAATCCTGTGGGATGTCCAGAAAGCTTACTACGAATACAAGAGGCAGTACCAGAACACCACGCTGGAATTCGAGCTAGACTATTCGGAACACATCGAATCCGTTAAGCAGCTCTGCGATACGTACGGTTACCGGTTCGTACTCAGCGACAGCGACACCCACGGGAAGGAGTTTACGATATTCGACGGGCAAAACCGCAAGGGCAGGGACAACAAGGTGACGTTCGTGAGCGCTCCGTGCGGACTGATACAGACGGACGGAGACTTCGAGCATGTCGGAACGATTCTCGGATGGAATGCCAATATGTATGCGGCGGATCCTCCGGTCCGGTTCAAGAGCGCCGATGACATGTTCGATTTCATTAAGAGATTCCTGACGCTCTACAAGACGATTAAGGATTCCGCAAACGAGCGGTTCGACGACCTGAATGCCCTCGTGGAATCTTCCAAATAAAGGTTTGCCAAGATACCTCGAAGAAGACGGTATGCCCTCGGGGCACGCCGTCTTTTTTATTTCTAATTTTTAATTTTACGGAATAGTCGGAATTTTCTATATTAAGCATATAGAGAGGTATCAATATGCTCAAGAAACTGAAAGACCTGTATGCGGATTACCGCGGCGAGGAATGGATGGACGCCGGGATGGGCGACGACATGATGGCAGCGCTGAACTGCGTGGCTACCGAGAAGACCATCGAGGAAATCAAGTACAACGCGGACATCCTCCAGCAGTTCCACAGGAACGAGATTCCCGACAGGGCTGACGACTGGGTCATGTGCGACGCCGACAAGATGAACAAGGTCATGAAGGACGCCTACCAGGTAATCCAGACGAACCGCAACAAGGAAATGGAATCCGCCCTGGACATCCTCGAGGGCGACGAGGAGGAATCCGAAGAGGACAAGGCGCTGGCCGCCATCGACGAGCTGGAAGGCCTGGACTCGAAATTCTACGACCCGCAGCACGAAGAGGAACTCAAGAAGTCCCATGACGAGCTGCAGGAGGCGCTGAAGGCCGGCGATCTGGCGAAGCTCCGCCAACTGTTGGGGAAGTAGCCGACTTGCGGCAATCCGACAGAAAAATCCTTTTCTATTTTAATTTACGATTTTTCCGTTAATTCCTATATTATAGGTATAAACAGGAAACAAACCATTAAACACGAGGTTACGAATATGGCAAACCAGCAGAACACCAACAACGACGAACTCGCCTTCCTCGACGTCCTCGACGACGTGCCGGCCGCTCCGGTCCAGGCACCCGAAGTCGAAACCGAGGCGAAGACCGATTTCGCCGAAGTGACCGAGACCGTCAAGGCCGCCAAGAAGCCGCGCGTCGTGGTCAACAAGTACGCCGGCATGGCGCCGCTCACCATGGCTGAAGCCGACGAGTTCAACAGCTGGCTCGCCGCCCACGGCCTGTGCAAGACTGTCGGCTCGTTCGCGAGCACCAAGCGCATGCGTGTCTACCGCTACCTCGGCACCAAGGGTAACCGTCAGATTCACAGCCGCGACTGCATCTACGTCGTGAGCGCCGACGACTGGCGCAAGCACCCGGAAGCGGTTAAGCGTACCATACTCCGCCTCTCCAAGAAGCAGATGGACGCGCAGAACATCGTCAAGGTCGCCGAATACCGTCAGAAGATGAACCAAATCGAGGAAGATTTGCTTCTGCAGCACGACATCGTGATGAACTGGTACAACGGCAAGTCCGCGAGCTTCAAGAAAATCCAGCACAAGATCACGGCGCCGGACGTTCTCAGCATGCTCGACGAGGCCGTCAAGCACAACGACAATTACAACGTGCAGAACATGTACCTCCAGCGCTTCCGCATGGGCGCCCAGATCGAGGAACTGGGAATCGCTCCCGAGTACGACTGGCGCAACTTCGACGTCATCGTCAAGGGCGGCAAGGTCGTCTGCGCCTACAGCTTCCGCGACCTCATCCAGCTGCACTCCGAGACCTTCGACACTGGTTTCTTCAACAAGTTCGACTACAACACCCAGATTGTGGATTCCGAAACCGTGGAACGCGTGAAGGCCATGGGTGCCAAGTACACCTGTGCCGAAGCGCAGAAGAAGGCATAAGGAAACCGGATCCGGTTTGCCTGGGCAGTCCGACCCCGCGGGCTGTCTGGGCATTTTTTCCTTTTTAATTCTATTTACGTAAAGGTTCGATTTTTCTATATTATAATTGTATCGGCCGGGTGGTCGATATGAAAAATCTAAAAAACGAGGCAAACTGAAATGATTACCTACAATCTGACAGCCACTGAGAAGTTCGAACGCATGCAGCAGCAGATGTACATCATCTACCCGTCGCTCGGTTCGTTCTACAGCATGTGCAACAAGAGGGTGTTGCCGAAGTCGTCCGGCGTGACTCTCCGACTCAACGTGGTCGAGGGTTCCGCTCCGATTATCGAGTACACCGAGGAATTCGTCGGCAAGCTGAGCGTCGAGACCTTTACGATTCTGATTTCCATCGAGCTCTTCCGACTCCTCCTGCACCATCCGACGACCCGTATGCAGCTCAACCGAGGCCTCACCGTGCAGGCTTCCAACTTCATCTGCTGCGATTCCAAGATTTGCAACTTCATCATGCCGTACGACCTCAAGGAAGTCTTCCCGAGCCTCGGCGAACTGCAGGCGATGGAACCCAACTTCAACCCGCAGGAAGACCTGTTCCTCGAAAAGGTGTACGCCATCCTCGAGAAGCAGCCGAAGAACCAGCAGCAACAGCAGCAACAGCAGCAGGGCCAAGGTCAGGGACAGGGCCAAGGTCAGGGACAGGGCCAAGGCCAGGGCGACGGCGACGGCGAACCTCAGGAAGGCGATGGTGACGGACAGGGTAAGTCCGAAAAGGAACAGGAATCCGACGCCCTCAAGGACCACTTCAGCCAGAAGCAGTCCCAGAAGAACTCGGAAGCCTGGGGCGAGAACGAGCTCGTCGACGCACAGGTCTCCGACGAAGTCAACAAGCGCTCCATCTCTTCGTGGTCTGACGTCGGCAACGGCATGACCAAGATGATTCTGAAGGCCAACGAACTCCAGTTCGACCCCTGGTCCGTCATTAAGCGCTTCGCGACTTCCGTGTTCTCCGACTTCATCTCGTTCACCCGCATGCGTCCGAACCGTCGCTTGCCGGATATGACGGGAATCCTGCCGGGCAAGCGCCACGCCATGAAGGCCAAGGTGCTGTTCGCAATCGACTGCAGCGGTTCCATGGCCGAAAGCGAAATCGAACGTGCATGCGGCGTGGTCAATTCCGCCCTCAAGCACGCCGAGACCTGGTACTGTTTCTGGGACTGCAAGTGCTCCGACTTCACTCAGAAGCGCAACAAGGCTTCGGACTTCGACGGCCTCGGTGGTGGCGGTACGAACCCGGAATGCGTCATCAAGAAGCTGGAAGCCGAAAAGGAACACTTCGACGGTCTGGTCTTCATCACGGACTGCTACTTCGACTGGCAGCAGCCGAAGGGCAAGCACAAGATTTTCATCCTGCACACCAAGGACGCGGGTCAGCCGCCCGAATGGTGCAAGTGGCATCTGGGCATGGATGACATCCAGAAGATCCACGACTCCCGCAACTAGCAGGGGAATCCTTTGCCTCGAAACAAGGGACGGTCGACTGAGCTCGGCCGCCCCTTTTAATTTTTATTATTAAATATTAAGAATAAAGATTTTCAAAATTGCTAAATTATATAGTATGGAAAAGGATAGAAAATATAAAATCGTGATTGACTGGTCGTCTGAGCACGCCGAACCGCTGAAGAACGTGCCGATCGAAGAGTATTTCGTGGTCGACGGCGGTTTCCCGCAGTACAAGCCGTACGTGTCCAAGGGTTTCGACAAGGTCTCCGTGTACCGCAGGTACAAGTACGAGACCACGCAGCTCTGGAAACTGTTGCAGCAGCTGGTCTGGACGAGCGGCAGCAGTTTCACGTTTATCCGCCGCAAGGCCAAGAACATGACGGTCGTCATCACGCCGGCCATGCGCAAGTACCTCATGAAGGAATACGACGGGAGCTGGACTCTGAACATGGCGGGCCAGGCTCTCTACCGTCGCATGAGATCCGAACAGCCCGACCAGGCCGCTCTGGACGAAAAAAACAAGAAGCAGGAAGCCAAGTACCTGCACGCGCTGGAACTCCAGAACAAGGCGGCGACTCTCTGGCACAACATGCAAATCGAAAAGGATCTGGAGGTTCTGTAAACAATTTTATAATCAAAAACCACTTTACGGAAGTCAGACAATTTACTATATTATGCGGCGTGTTAAATATGGACGACAAGAATATGGAATTCGAATTCGGGACTGCCGACAACCGCGGCGCTTCCGAAAATAAAGCCCTTAAGGTTTTAATTTACGGATTTTCTATATTTTCTATATTTAATACGTAAGCCGAACGGTTTACACAGTTCAACAAAAACCAAAAACCAAGAGGTATCCAATGAATATCGCTCAGCTCACCAAGGCCATCAAGCTTCTCCCGTCCCGCAAGTCCATCATGCTCAAGGGCACCCACGGTATCGGCAAGACCGAATGGGTCTCCAGCATCGCCAAGGACATGGGTCTCAAGCTCGTTATCTGGCACGCTTCCCACGCCGCTGACGCCGGCGACATTACCGGTCTTCCGTTCAAGATCACGGAAACTGACGCCGAGACCGGCGAATCCTACGAAGTCACGCGCTTCGCCAAGCCGCAGTGGATGCACCAGAACAAGCCGGTGCTTCTGTTGCTCGACGAAATCAACCGCGGCCTCAGCATCGCCTTGAACGCCATCATGCAGTTGACCAACAACGGCACGTACGACGACATCACCCTCCCCGAGGGTAGCCGAATCTTCGCCTGTATCAACCCGGAAGAAGACGGCAAGTACGACGTCGGCACGATGGACGCCGCACAGCTCGACCGCTTCGCCATCTACGACTTCAAGCCGACCGTGCAGGAATGGATTGACTGGGCTCTCAAGAAGGGTCTGGACAGCCGAGTAATCGGTTACATCGATGCGCATCCGACGAACCTCGACCCGTACACCAACAACGAACTGGTGAAGTCCGTCCAGGGCAAGGACTGCGGAGTTCTTCCGTCCCGCCGCGCCTGGGAATGCGTGAGCGACACCGTTAAGAACGGCGAAGAGGAACACGCCTGGGAGGGCACCGAAGGCCTCGGGCTTCTGACTGAAATCGTGTCCGGCCTCGTCGGCACCGGCGCCGCCCTCGACTTCGTGTCGTTCTTCAAGGCCCAGGGCAACCAGCTCAGCCCGAAGACTCTGATGGAACTCCCGGAGATTACCGACAAGGAACGCAAGGCAATCGCCAAGCTCTGCAAGACCGACTTCCCGAGCGCTTCCAAGCTCATCGGCGGCTGCACGCTCTTCCTCAAGGAACACGAGAAGGAACTCCCGACGGCTGCCGGCGCACAGTTCGCCCACAACTTCTACGAGATTCTGGCGGCCATGACCAAGGATGCCCAGATTGCGGCCGTGAAGGACTGTGTCATCCAGGCTGTCAAGGACCACGCTCCGTGGGCGCTGAACATCAGCAAGCATGAACACCGCCTGAAGGAACTCTACAAGAGCGCCATGATTGTCAAGGACATGTAATGGCGTCCGGGCGGGTGGTTCCGCCTTCTGTTGAACGAGAGACGGGTGTCCGGAAGGGCACTCGTCTTTTTGTGCTGTCCGACGGAAGGATCCTGGAGGGCGCCTAGACAAACGCGTTTTAAGGGCTTGTTTTTACGGGCCATATAAACGTACTACTTATTAAAAACGAACCCGTACGGCTCAAATAACGTTTATTATTTAAGACCTTTATATATTATCCCTCGACAATACGCCAGGGGGATGCCGAAATAAAAATCTTCAATAAATCGATTTACGGGTTTTTCCGTTTTTTCTATATTCTATATAAACAAGAGAGGTTTAATATGGCAATCGTAATCGATTCGGGTTTCCGCGACATCAAGCTCAACGACACTTCCAAGTACGCGGAAGGCCGTAAGGAATTCTTCGCGGGAGTCATGGAAGAGCTCAAGCGAGCCGACGACGAGTTCATGGCCTGCTTCATCATCGGAAGGAAAATCGAGGGTGTCGGCGGCTATTTCACCGGTTCGGACTATGTCGCACGCATCGTGCTGCCCGAAGGTACGGCGGACTACGACGAGAACACGAAGACGGTGACCTTCAAGGACGACGAGCAGTTCGCCATCTTCGTCCACGAGGCGAGCCACTTCCGCCACCTGATTACCGACAGGGGAGCGTTCAAGAGTCCGAGCTTCGAGAAGCTGGCGCCGTTCGAACACGCGGGATTCGGCATGCACCTGCCGTCCAACACCAAGTACCTGGAATACGAAGCCGGCTGGCGCAGCCTCTACTACAACGAGGTGTACAAGATGGGGCCGAAGAAGCTGTTCTTCGACATGAACCTGAAGAACATGCTGATATACGTCGATTTCGTGGGGGAAGGCATGGACGAACTCCGCAAGGAACTGAAGGCGTGCAAGAACCAGGACGAAGTCAAGGGCGTGCTGAAGCGCTGCCAGAAGGAAATCAACAAGGTGCAGAAGTCCGTCAAGAAGTGGTCGGACCTCGACAAGTTCAAGTTCGAAATCGAGAAGAAGTAACGGGACGTCTGAAAATAAACTACATTAGAAAATCGGCTTTTATATAAGTCGATTTTTCTATATTAAAGATATAAAGCGAGGTACAATATGCCGTCTAAATATTACGTCGGACACGAAAAAATCGAATGGGGGGACATCCTCCGTCGTCACGGGAATCTGTTCCGCTATGTCAGCGCCACGGCCGTCGAATGCATGGCGAACCCGGAAATCCTCCTGGTGCGCTGCGATTCCCAAGACCCCTCGGCGTACGGTCTCGCGGTGTCCGACTGGGACATAAAGCAGGCCAAGTCCGGACATACGGCGTGGATGCGCAAGAACGAGAGGGTGCTGAACATCAAGTACGTCGCCAAGAAGATCAAGGAAGCGGACTACAACACGTTCGGCGGGTGGCTGTGCGCCGTGTACAAGGCGGTGAAGGAATTCAAGCTGCGTTCCAACATGAAGTCGAAGATGCACGCCGACCAGAAGAACCTGGCGGCCCAAATCGACTTCTTCGACATCTTCGCCAACATGGAAGACCAGGTCAGGGAAGCCGGTTTCGTTCCGACGCCGGCCAACAAGTGGATGCAGAACGACGGACTGAAGACGCTGAACGAATGGGCAATCAAGAACAAGCGCAAGGAAGCCCATTTCAAGAAGGGCAAGATGGGACTCGTCGTCAGGCGTACCGGATCCCGCGACGGCATCGTCGAAATCTGCGGTATCCAGACCAACAAGTTGAGCGAACTGGTTTCCGTCATCATGGAATACTGCAAGAAAAACCCGTAATAAACCTTTTTACGGATTGTCCGGAATTTCCTATATTTAAATCATAGAACGGAGGTTATCTATGAAATCGGAAGACATCGCTGTGGTCGCCGGAATGACGACCGAGAACCTTATCCGCCTTATCAGGGACGCCGTCCCCGACAAGAAGGACACGATGAGGGCGGAAGACGTTTCCAAGCTGCCGAACAGCCACTGGGATTCCAACAGGGGTTGCTACGTGGATTCGAGGAAGATCCACGCCAACAAGCAGCTGAAGGCAATCACGGATACGAAGAAGTTCTACAGGCGCGCCAAGGCCTTCCTCCTGAAGGAAATCGACATCAGCCTCAGCGGCACGATTTTCTACAAGCAGAACGAAATCACGGCGCGGGAATTCTTCAAGAACTACAAGGACATGGTAAAACAGAACAGGGAGACTGTCGAAGCGCTCGACGTGCTTGACTAGCGCCGGTTTCCCGAAGGAATCGGTATGGATAAATGGAACCACTTAAAGGCTGCCAGCAACGGGCAGATGAAATCCCTCCTGGGTCAGCTCGGCCACGAGTATACCCACGAGGAATTCCAGAGACTGGTATACAGGTTTACCGGTCTCGTGGTCGCCAATATCCGTCCCGGGTACATCTCTGTGCACGCGCCGGTGAACGAGATGAAACCGTGCCCGTCCAAGATATACAAGGGCAACTACTGGGGTATCGCCGGCCTGTTCGTCAGGAAGCCGATATTCGAAATCAAATCAAACCTGCACTACAACTGGGCGCTGCTGAAGAGGGTGCTCAGGGAAATCAAAAGGAGACACGATGACGCCGAAGGAAAGGAAGGTCTACGAAGCACAGCTTAACGTAGTCGAGGAACGGATTATGGCCGGCAAGAGGCAGTTCGGGGACAACGGGCTGCGCAAGCTGCTCATCCGCAAGCTCGCCGAAAAATAAAATATACGGAATTTTTGTTTACGAAACATCCGTAATTTCCTATATTATAATAAGGGAGGCGATAATGACAGAAGAGGAAATCTACGCGACGTACGACAAGAAGGACGTCAAGAAGCACTACGTGGCCGGCGGGTACGAACTGTACTACCCGGTGATCGGCGAGGACGGCAAGCCGCACCTGGCGAAGCTGAAGGTGAAGGCATCCAAATAAAAATTTACCGAAATATCGGGTTTACGAATCCTGTATTTTTTCCTATATTTCGGTTATCAACAGGAAATAAACCAAAAACCAAACAAAAAGGAACAAATATGAAGAAGTCCATTCTCTCCACCGAAGCGAAGACTGAAACCAAGCGCGGCCGTCTCAAGCAGGGCTCTCTCGAGTACGTGCTCAAGCACGCCGTCCAGCAGAACCGCTCCCGCAAGTTCCTCCTGGCCAACTGCGTCGAACAGGCACTGATGGCCGGTCACGGAATCGAAGGTTACAAGGCCATCTGGTACCGCAAGGGCGACGGGAAGAAGTTCGGCTGCAAGACCGACCAGTATTTCCACCAGACGTGCCAGAAGCTCGGCTATACGGTCATCCAGATTCAGTAAGAATTCTATCCATCAGACATAACGTTCCCAAGTAGGCGGGATGCACGCCGAACGGGAACAGTATGGCCTTGTGGTGAAATTGGTATACACATTTGATTTAAGATCAAACGCCGGTAACGGCATGAGAGTTCAAGTCTCTCCGGGGCCACTAGGGAAGCCGGCAGGAAAATACCGGAAAAAGAGATTTACGGAAACCAAACAAGACACTATATTATAAGGGACAAGGAAAAGGAAGATTCTATGTTCGTAGTATTGCAGGCAGAAACCGACAAGGCCGACGTGCTGGCCAAGCGTCTTTCCGGCGCGGAGCCGGCGAAGGACAAGAACTGGCTGCTCAAGAACCGCGGCCAGCTGTATGGCCGTAAAGTCGATGTCGAACTGTTGCCTACCATCAACAAGATTATTCTGGGGGAGGACCCGACCGCGATTATCCGCACGACGAAATGGTAGGGTGACCGGTGGAGAGGGAAGGCCGGGAATTTATTTCCCGGTCTTTTTCGTATCTAAATTCCGTAAATTTCCTATATTTACAATATAGAACGGAGGTATTATGATTGCGGATACTTTGAAAAACCCTGCGCTGGTGTCCATGGCGCGCGATAACGGTTTCCGTTACGATAACAAGAAAATCAAGTTCTTGAACGAATACTCTCATAGATTTCTAGACGGTTCCGAACTGCCGGCCGACCATCCTGTCATGGTGGAATACAGGAAACAGTATTGCGAGTGGCATACCGAACGCGCCATGGCGGCCGGGAAGAAAAGACAGGCGTTCCTCGCGGAAAAGAAGGAACTTGCCAAGGCGAGCACGATGACGGCTTTCGAATGGCGCGTGAAACTCTGGAAGGAACACGGCCTGCTCCTGGTACGCCGCCCGTACGGGATGGGGGATTTCCTGTGCTACATCACGGCTTTCAACCCCGCGGCAATCGAAGGGAACAGAATCAAGGCTTCCATGCTACACCTTGACGACTGGATTTGCGGGTTTTCCGCCTATAACGTATATACCGAAAGTACAATCGGCGAATGCGTGGAAAAGGTGAAGGCGTCTATCGAACGCGAGAAGGAAAGCAAGAAGAAGGAACTCCTCAAGATTCTCGACGTGCTGCAATAAAAAAATTGCATAATTCCGGGTTTACGGAAATTTCCGAATTGCTATATTTGATTATATCGAAATAAACAGATAACAAGGAGAAATCCAATATGGCAATTACGGCCGAAGATACAATCAAGGGAATCATCGCATCCGCCAAGGCGGGCAACGTCAGCGACCACGTGGTGGCCGACGGGAAGGAATCCTGGAAAATCCCGTTCAAGGGTCAGACCTATAAGGTCGTCGTGACGGACAAGCAGGCGAAGACCGGCAAGGCCTTCAACAAGAACGAACTGTTCGTCTGCGGCGACGACGGCGAGAAGGTGGTGAACCTCGGCGATTGGAAGAAGAAGCTGTTCTATACCCTCGTCTACAACCTCCGCGAGGGCAAGGTCTTCAAGAAAATCGACCAGGATCCGAAGAAGGTCCGCGCCATCCGCGAGGACATGAAGCAGAACCCGGGCAACTATACCTTTACCGACACGAGCATCACCGGCACGTGGAACGGCAAGCCGATCGCCGTCAACAAGGTGGCGAAGACTTACAAGTCCGGCAAGACCCTCAACCGTATCACCTTGACCGAATGCGGAGTCGTGACCCTGAAGGGCTCGCAGCTGCAGCACCTGTTCAAGGCGTAACCGGAAAAAACGAATTCAAACATTCGTCCTGACCCTGTCCGTAATTTCCTATATTGTATATCGTAACGAATAGAGGTTATTATGGACAAGGCCAAAGAGACGAAACGGATGAGAGATGAGCGCATCAAGGAAACGCAAAACGGCCGTACCCTCCGTACCCGCAGAGTCGTCGACCGCACAGTCTACACCAGGAAAAGAAAACATCCTGCGCGTGATATGGACCGATGAGGAATCTTCCTGGGGGAAACCCGGCCTGGACGAAATCTACCTGGACGACGTCACGGGGGTGGAAGAGTCGAACTGGTATTCGGGCGAGGTATATTCCGTATCGTACAAGACCAAGATGGGAATCGACGCCAAGATAAGGCTGTTCATGGATTCCGTCGCGTTCAAGTACGAGGGGAAGAAGATTTCGAACAAGAAGGCCCTGCTGCTCCTCCAGAACGCCGTGACCAACACGGCCATAGAGGACCTGCCCGAAAATTAGTTAAGTACGGGCGTTTACACGATGTACGTACTTTGCTATATTGTAATAAAACCATTAAGGATTAAGTATGAAAGATAAAGCATTAAGACTTGCGGACCTCAAGCCGTATATCGCCCCGGAAGACTACGAGGACGTGAAGACCTTCACGAACCGGCTCAAGTGGAAACGCGCGAGAATCTCGGACCTCAAGGACGATTTGCGTCTTGTCGAGAGCCAAGTCCAGGAACTCGGTACACTGAGCCTCACCAACATGGATACGTACAGGGAATATCTCGACATGTACGAGAATAGCCTCCGTGAAATCCAGGTCGAGCAGCAGAACGTGTCCGATCTCCGACAGGCAATCAAGAAAATCGTGACCCCGGCAGTGGAACTCTTCAACAAGAACCCCAACTCCGTCAGGGTCAAGGAAACGGTAAAGTTCAAGGTCCCCAGGGACGAACTCGAGCTCCTCGCCAAGATTATCAACGCGAAACTCGCCGAGAAGCCGCAGAAGACGGGAGTCATCCTCGAAATCGACAAGGCGCTCATGAAGTAACCTTTGTAATGTAGCGGCAAGGTAACCGGTATCCTTTCGGGGATACCGGTTATTTTATAACCTGTAAACATATACGAAAAAACCCGGAATTTACTATATTATAGGTATGAGCAACACGGTAAGAGAGATAATCGAACTGAAACCTATCGCCGACGCCATGGGGTTCACCTATTCCGTCGACGACGAGGGACGGCAGGTAGTGGAGATCGGCGAGGCCGACTGGGACAATACCGGCCGCGAGATGAGCCTGAAAATCAAGCTCACCCACGGCGCACTCTACGACAGGTGGCAATTGAACGGGCTCCGCGAACACGAACTGACAATCATCTGTCAGCAAATCCTGGGCAAGTACAACATGTCCGCCATACTTACCAACGACCAGGCCTGGTCGTTCTTCGCGGGGCTCGCGCTCATCAAGAAGGATATCAAGGCATGGCGCATGAACTACATGAGCGCGGAAAACAATAGGGAAACGGAAAAGATCCTGGCAGCTCTGAAATAAAATCTCAAATAGGTTTTATTTACAACATTTGAATATTTTTCTATATTTAAATCAAACAAGAGGTTAATATGAAAGTAGAACAATTCGCCACCGTTATCCCGCTTCTTCCGTTCAACACGCAAACCATGATTATCCGTAAGCAGCCGAACCTGCACGGTATCGGGGTCTGTGACAAGATTAAGACCTATGCCGATGCCCACCACAAGGAATGTGTTATTATCGACATGGCTTACCAGGATGAACTGTTCCTTCATGAACTTCGTGAACTGATTAACTATCGACAGGGACGAGAATTCGTCTGCGTGTTCGATTTCACGAGCGGCTGTGGTCGACCCGATGGCCAGCTCAAGGAACATCTCTTGCAGCTCTTGATCCATCGCAAACATAACGGCTTCGAGGTTCCGTGGTCTGTGAAAGTCGTAATCTACGATAATATCGTGGACGAAAACGAATTCACAACGAGCAAGTTCGATATGTGCCTGCTTGACAAGTGCATCTGCTACAAGCTGGAAGAATAAAATGGGCGTTATTACTATACATTTTCACGACGATTTTCTAGATTTGTATAAGTCGGAAGTCGTTCGTGTAACTGACCGTACAATTACAAACATAAACAAAGAGATGTCCGAGACAGACAGTTTCGGTATTTACTACCAGACAAAACATAACGGTGTCGCGTACCAGCTTATTCCCGTATTGGGTATAACTTCGTGGGACTATTACCCAAGTACATCGTGCGAGAAGGCGGAGAGTCATTATAAGGAAGATGACCCTGTGTTCGAGAACTTGCGTAAGAAACTCGCTGTGATTGCACATAACAACGAGATACTCCGGGCCGTAAAAGATTTAGGATAATCATTTACAATACATTTGAATTTTTCTATATTTAAAGTACAAACAAGAGGTTAATTATGGAAATGCTCACTCATGCTAAAGCTGTTGAACTCATTAAGTCCGTGAAGCGTAAGTTTGCCGGACAGTTAGAACTCGAAGTCAGACAAGACCAACTGTCCTGTGCACTGTTTTGGGTTACGAAGAAAGGCTATTGGAATTGTCAAGGACATAGACGTTTGTGGAAGGATGGCAAACATATTGCCTTCGTGTACCAGGACCGTGAATATACTGCTGCTAAAGACTTTAACTTACGTTATGACGACGAAAAACTTTTGAATCCGACGATTAAGGAAGTCCATCCCGACATGACCTATGCGATGTTTGACGACGAGTACAAAGAAAAGCTTGAACATGCATGTCAGGAAGCGGTTAAGTGCAATAAGATCTTGAAGATGACTGACCACGAACGCGACTTTAACATTGCTATGAAGCTCGCGAGCGAAAACAAATACGTCGGCGACATGGATGAATTCATGTTAATCTCCGATGAATTCTATCGTCGTGGTGACGATTATCGTCTTGTAGCTCTTGAACTTTATAACGGTAAGGTTCGATTAAGACGAATGTCTTCTAAGACTATTCTGTGCCGGTTCACGAAAGAAGAATCCATCCGAATCCTAGGTGCGTACCACTACCGTCAGAGTCAGTTAAGACTGCAGGAATCTTCGAAAAATAATTCTAACTTTTCTTGTTGACAAGTATAATTAGATTTTCTATATTATAACTATCAACAAGAGAGGTTATCATGGCAAATATGAAGGAACTTAAAGTAATCGACTGGCGAGAAAAGTTTGATCCTATGGGAATCAACGAATCTCGAATGCCTGGAAATACTAACCACGAAACTTATGACATTTGGATTCCTGATGACCCGAAGAAAGAAAAGTGTGATTTGGGAATTCGTTGGGAGATGCAGGGTGGCTACAAGAACGACGAACAACTGAAGCAGCTCATTGGTGAATTCAAGCGAGCATTCCGGGAAAATGGTTGTTCCGGAACCATCAGAATGTGGCTCTCCAGTTACATGGACCCTGACTCTTACGAAATTTACAAGTTCAGTGTCGAGGGTGACGATTACAAGAAGGTTTTCGAACATATTGCTGTTGAACATGATTACGAAGACGAGGAATCCTGATGAAAAAATTCTAGACTTTTTTGTTTAATCTTTCCTTGAATATTACTATATTTAAGGTATAACAAGAGAGGTTACGATGATTAAGTTCGGTAAGAATACCACGGTGTCCGAAAAGTTCTCCAAGCTCATGGAACAGTACGAAGAATTCAAGAAGAAAATCGACGAACTGTACGTCAAGCTCCGTACCGAAGAAGACGGGCTTATCTGCCAGGATATCCGTAGGGTCCAGAAAAACTTCTCCAAGCAACAGGAAGCACTGCGGCCGGATCTCTACAAGGAATTCTACCGGATGTTCGACAAGAAGTACATCAAGGTCACGCATGCCGGAAACAGGGAACCGTTCTGCTGCCATATCGACGGCGTCGCAATCAAGAAACGCGGCAAGAAAGAAGAGTTTTCCACGCATTGCGTAATCCTGGACGGAACCGACTATTCCGTGAATACAGACAAGTGCATGCGTATCTCTTATAACCCGTTACTGGCCGTCTGGGTGCAGGAATGCCTGTATCCTTTCACGTCTTACTGGCTTTTCGGCAACGAATACAAGATTACCGAGATCACAAAGGCGGAATTCGACAATTTTTACAAAAAGTCGATAACCAGCGAACAGCAATCGCAGTTCCGTAAGACTGCCGGATACGAGCTGACATGCTTCATGCCGTCCGACAAGGTGAAATCCACGAAGGAATACAAGGAATATACCGACTTCATCAAGACGGCCAAGCTCCGCGAAAACCTCGCCATGCTCAAGCGCGACAACCTCGTCCTCGAGGACAACAAGAAGACCAAGGTGGCGGCCGCGAAGGGCAAGACGATGAAGCGGCTCGTGGCGAAGGCGTTCGACGCGATGATCGAGAAGAACAACAAGAAAATCGAAGCGAAGGAAAAAGAAATCGCCAAGCGCTGCGGTGAGTCGAAGTAAAAACACGATATAATACCCGGTACCGTATCCGGGTATTTTTCTATATTTAGAACATAAGCAAGAGGTAATTAAACAATGGTTCACGTCAAGTTCAAGTACAGGGACGAAATGTCCCGCGGGAAATGGAACGAACAGGAATGCCTCGTCCGTTCTGTCCAGGAATGCAAGGAAATCTACGGGCTCGACCAGTGCGAGCACGAAATCCTCGAAGTGACGGGTACTGAAGAATAAACATAAAAATAAAAGGGTTTACACTATGAAAAAATAATTCTATATTTGAATTAACCGCTTCCACGTCGAAAGAAAGCGTCTGCGACATGCGCCACCGCTAACTATTGCAGGGATAGTTTATGGATAGTTAAAACGTTCGACGGTTCGGAAGCACATCGATCGATAACTCAACAGGTTAGAGGCCCCGACTCATAACCGGGAAGTTGTTGGTTCAAGTCCAACTCGGTCGACGAAAGCCTTCAGGTAACACTGAAGGTTTTTCTTTTATATTGATTTTATATAACTTCTAATTATTTTCTATCTTTAGAATATGAAACAGACAATACAGATAATCCAGAACTGGGTAAATACAATTTTTCCCGTAGACAACCTCGTCGAGATGATGCGGTTCAGCGACATGTTTCAGCTGATATACCGGTACAACAGGAACAATAAATGGTATAACAAGGTTTACTTCGTCTACAGGTCGAACTTGTCCCGGTGGGTCGACACGGAAGGCGAGGTACATACCGAATTCGACAAGCTGGCCGACACGCTGGAAGTATATACCGAACAGGCAGAAGTCAGGAACGCCCTGGCGGATCTGGATTAAATCGAATATATTAAATGATACGGAAAATTCGGAATTTTCTATATTAAGGATATAAACGAGAGGTTAAATATGATTCTCAAGGGATTCGATCCCGGCAACGTGCCGTTCTACATCGATACGATGAAAATCGAGCGTGTCGGACTTTATTCCAACGGTAACGGAAATTTCATCCTCATGCACCAGTCGGCTGGCGACCTGAGCATGGCGAGATACAGTTCCTTGCGGATTAACGGGACCGTCATCGTATTCGACGGTACGGTGTCTTCCGCGACGAAGATAATCGATATCGTCGGCGAGATAATGATGCTGGAACACGACACGCCGGACATCGACGTCGAGAAATTCTCGAAAATCGGGAAGGAACCGCCGAAAAATAAATCCTAGAATTAACGGCTTACGAAATATCCGTATTTTTCTATATTATGGATATAACGAAGAGGTTAACATGTATACAGCGAAAGAATGCAACCGGATCAAGAAGGCAGTCCATGAACGCCTGTTCAAGCTGATTGCCATGTTGCTCGACGTGGAATTGAATCTGAATCACAACGGTGCAGTTCTTACGAACGCTGACCTCAGGGAAAGCAATGTCCTCCCGCTCGATATCGTAAAGGAAATCGCCGTAATCTGCCATTTCGGCAAGTTGATAGAAGTAAGGCTCGATAGCAGGCAGACAATCCATATCGAACTTACCGACGAGGAACGACAGGGATGCATGCTATACTTCGCATACCGTAACCTCCAAGACATCATAAGGCATGTCGCGAATGGGGAAAAGAATTGGGTAGACATGTACGAAGCAAACTACAGGATTTGCCGGGAAGATTTATATATAGAAAATTATTTCAAGATTCGCAATCTTTACTATATTTAATAAAAATCAAAGAGGTAACACATGTACGATTACACCAATCCCAACGATATCCAGTCTATCCGCGACAAGGCGTTCAAGGATATCGGGAAGCTGGATCTCCTCGATGCGCAGAGATTGAATGAAAACCTGAAGAAGATTTCCGAGGCGTACAACAATTACGGCATATTGATCAAGCGTTATAACTTTATCCGTAACGAAGCCGACGAAATCAAGCAGAAGTACGACGCGTACCGCGAAGTGATGAAGCCGTTTATCGAGGGCGAAGAAGAAGACCGCATTTCCGCACTTGCGTCCCGTACCTGCGTCTCGATTTTCGGGCATAACGAAACAATCAGCGAAGCCGCGTCCAAGATGCATGGTTACAACCATATTATCGAAACGAAATTCGGGATACTCCACGAAATCCAGAACCAACTGTACGTGTATTACCACATCGTCGCCGACAATGCGGATGTCATCAACACGGTCCTCAGGAAGACAATCGAGGAAAAGAAGATAAAAGAACTCGAGAAGAAGTCGGCACAGGCGGCGGAACCTAATGACAAGAAGATCCGTTTCGCGATCGACGTCAGCTGGCCGATGAGCCCGCGCGAGATCCAGCAGGCGATCGATATTCTCAAGAATATTAAGCCGGTAGGCGAAGACGGCCTCGGCCTGAAGTCCGCGACCGAGGCGCTTGAATCGTTCAAGAAGGGTCTCGAGAACACCATCGCGGAACATACGCCTGTCATCCAGAAGGGAACGTTCTTCAAGCTCGGCGACGTCGAGATGTAAAGGAGGCATATATGGCGAAGAAGAACCTGAGATATTTCCAGACAGACGTCTACGACCTGGCATGCGCCAAGGGCGCGGACCCGGAAGCGGCATACGAGTACGCCATGGGCATCGACCAGGAACTCGCGGACAAGAATACGGCAAAACAGCTCGCAGAAGAATGTGTGAGGGAATGGCCGGCACGTAGTTGAGCCGTACCGAAAATAAAACCATTAAGCCCGGAAGATTCTTTCTTCCGGATTTTTTACTATATTATGAATATGGACATAATAAGAATTAACGGCAAACCAATGACATTTCACCCAGATACACCGCTGGAGGTAAGACCGGACGGTAGTTTTCTGTTGCGAGTCAAGAAACGAAAGGAAAAGAAACAGGCGTGGGGATGGAGGGTGTTCTACTACGTTACTGCCATCTATCCTATACCGGCAAAGCGTAAGACTGATATCGAATTTGACGGTGTTTCCTATACATGTAAGAATATGCCGATGAACGAGGTCGTGAAGCTCCGTGCCCATATTGAAACAATGTTAACCCTGGACAATCTGTAATAGAAGGAACAAGAGAGGACGGTATGTACAGGAGCATGACAGAACAGGAACTTACCGAAAAGTGTTTCTTCTGCGAGAAGCCTTTCGCCGTTGGGAGCATACGCCGCATGGAACGTGTATTCTTTAAAGGTAAATACGTATGCACCGTGTTTTCCCACCCGGAATGCGAGGGCATGCCCAAGAAAAACGAGAACGAATAATTCGTTAAGCCCGTTACCGGATTTTTCTATATTAAGCATATAAAACGGAGGTTAACATGCAGTGTAATTGCGTCTGGGAAAACATCATGAAGAAGCTCGAACAGGGTGTAAAGATCGTCAAGACGGTAAAGCGTACCGACAAGGACGAGGTCGTGGTCCATAACTGCGGGGTCTATACCGAATCGCAACTGAACCGCGAACAGGCCGACAGGATGATCGAGGAATGGAACAAGAACCCCGAACCGAACTGTACCTATTCCGTCGAGGATGTCCAGTTCATGCCGGGATTCCAGATGAAAATCGACAAATAAAAATATATCCGTCCCCGTCGGTATTTACTAAATTTAAATCAAACAATCAACAAGAGAGGTAAAACAATGGTCAAGTTCATTATCGCCGTCATCCTGGTGCTTACCGTCGCGCTCGGCGGATACGCCGTCTATCGCGGTCTCACGGGAGACAACGACAACGCGGAAAAGGTCGCGAACAAGGCGAGCGAACTTGTCGGTAGCGTAGCGGACACTTTCGCCGACGGCGCCAAGGACATGGCCAAGTCTGTCAAGTCCGCCGGTACCGAAGCGAAGGATACGGCCGTCAAGGCTGTCGATTCCGCCAAGTCCACTGTCAAGGCACGAGTAAACGACGTCAAGGCCGAAGCGAAGGAAAAGGCCGCCGAAGCCAAGAAGAAGGCAAAGGAGAAAGTAGACACGATGAAGTAGTAATAGCGGGACACGATGATTATGGCCGGCCGGGACGATAAATCCCGGTCATTTTTATTTACGTATATTCCGGATTTTTCTATATTAATAATATACAAGAGAGGTTAATATATGTTCATTTCCGTCTGCAACAGAAAAACCGGCGAAGAGATTTTCGACGAGGTGGTGGGATACCATGTCACCGACGTGCAGGACGATACCTGCATACTCGAGGTCAAGTGCAAGAATTTCGCGATTTACCTCAACGACGGGTGCTGCTGGGACAAAATCGAGCTCTGGCACGATAGAGTGAGTTTCGCGTACACGTTCGACTACAAGACATTGAAGTATACCGGCCGGCAAGTCGGTCAGATAATGAGAACGCTACGCGATGACGATCGTCATCGCGATGAGGACGCGGCGTTGCTTTGCCGCCAGATGCCGGAAAAAATGACGAGGAAGGACCTCCTGGATGTCATCCGTTACCTGGCGGTGAGATAATGGCTTTCGTAATCAAGATATATGTCCAGTGGAAAGACTGGGAAACGGGCAGGTACGGAAAACCCGCCTGCCACCTCGCCTGGCCTATCGTCGACTCCATCAAGGTCGAGGAAGTATGGTCCACTGAGTCTTTCCACCTGAACCTCGAAATGGACTGGGCGGACAAGGAAAAATACCTGGGTTTCCCTTCGCATTACCGTCACCAAAACCAGGGAATTTACGACGGGGCCAACTGCAGGCAGATTATCTCGTTGCACGACGACAGGAACAAGGTCATGAAACAGCTGGTCATCAAGGAACGGCCCGGGGAGAAATATCTCCGCAAGGTAGTCAGGCCCTGGATCGAGCACGTCCTTGACTACATCAAGCCGGTCGCTTGCATAGGCGAACTGGATTAAAAACCCGTTGTATATGTATTTACATAAATTCCGGATTTTTCTATATTAATAATATACAAGAGAGGTCTATATGAAATTCGAACTCGTCGTACGTAACTATCTCAAGGACGCCTACCGTTTCTCCAAGCTCCACAAGGACGGTGAATCGAAGCTCCTCGAAGTCGCGGAACTCTACGATAGGCTCTGCCGTAATTTCGCCAGCGTGATTCCCGACGCCTGCCTCAACAAGATGCTGGACACGGATTCCGTCACCGACGAACTGAACGCCATGATGACGCTCGTGATGTCCGGTGATCCGACGTGCATCCCGAAGATGGTCGACGCGCTCATCCTCACGGCGGAAGCGAACGACAGCGAACAGGACTTCATGAACGCGTTCATGTAACGGGGGCGATATGTACGGAATCGTGGTCGACAAAGATATCCTTGTCAAGCTCCTGAATGAGGGAATACTCGAAAAAGCCGACTATGGTATCAACGGATACGTTTACGCGAATTCTATATGGATGCCCGCCACTATAGAAAAAACTATGCGTTTGCTCACGTATGACGACGACTTTTTCGAATGCGCGTATTTCAGGAACGGCAAGTTGGACAGTGACCGCGGCTCGAAATTTTACTTTACCGAAAAAGGAATGTCACCGGACGAGATAGCGCAGTTCATCCGCGATACGTCAAAGAAGTTCGCGGATACGTACCTGCAACTGAAGAACCGCGAGACGATGATGGCGATAGATTCTCTGAGTTAAATACCCGGATTATTATCGACAAGATAAATCCGGATTTTTCTATATTATAGTCATACAAGAGAGGTCATCATGAAAATCATTATCGAAGATCTTTGGAACAAGAAGACTATTGCCAAGGTCACGGGAATCGTGACCAACATCGATCTGCCCAAGGAAATCAACGAAAGGTCGAAACTCGAAATCTGCCTGTCCAACGGCGATACCGTGGAAATCGCGAAGGATATTCGAGACGGCGAATTGCACAGTTGCTACGTCAAGACGATTAAGATCTCCGCCGGCGAGCGCAGCGTCGTGCCCTGGATTACGTACAAGTTCGAACACATCGACAACCGTACCGTGCCGGTCGGGCAGTACAACTCGAAACCGGGCCTTCCCGTGGAACCGATCAGCTGGAAACAGTTCATTGCGAACCTGGAATGGGCGTGGATGAAGGAAGAATAAAATCGAATAGTTTTTATTTACGGAAAGTTCGGAAGTTTCTATATTTACGGCATGCGATACGTAAGAATCTTCTTCAAGCCCGAACCGTTACTGCCGGAAGACATCGTG
>Ga0265300_10000950_pt1 | contig 28870 bp, 32 predicted proteins | sample AusTroGonzalo_MG_FD_193482 | JGI IMG/M metagenome (GOLD analysis project Ga0265300, IMG submission 193482) | Bovine rumen microbial communities from tropical cattle in Woodstock, Queensland, Australia - Gonzalo_03 | ecosystem: Host-associated > Mammals > Digestive system > Stomach > Rumen ...
GAACTTACAAATATTTGATATTTTTTATCCATTAACCCTTACATATGTTATTCTTTAAACCGCAAATTTATCTTATCACTATTTGTCCCATTAGAATATTAGATAGAATTGTATAATTATTATTATGTTTCCCTGCTAATAACCGAAAATCGTATTATTTTTTTATCACAAATTTTGCTTGCAAAATTACAAAAAAAAACTGACATATACAAATTTATATGCCAATTTTTGTGATATTTCTTCATTCTGCTTGTTATTTTCACAAGAATGCGCTACATTTACGATTAATTTTCGATTTTGCCACCATGTATACCCCCTCCTGTCCACTCTCCTGTATATAGCCAAATCTCGTAAAAGTAAAGCCATTCCGCAATCCACGGAACGATAGTATTAGCTATGATTTTATCTGGGCTCCACTCCTTCTCTTTGCCTTCATCGTTATAATACAAGCATATCTGTTGTTCCGCAGTATCATATACATGCGGAAGAGATGTCTTTCCTGTTGCCAACGCCAAAGGCTTCGGAGATACCACATAAACCTTTGGGGAGCTACCAAGTCGATAAACCAATTTAATCGTATACGTCATGCTCAATGGAGATGGTTTTACCTTCCACCTCCATACGAGCAGATCCCCCTTTTTATCAGCGATTTCTCCAGTTGGGTATCGCCTTAGCGCATCAGCTTGTATTGATATCGGCAGCATCTTACTTACCAAAGAAATTATGCGCTGCTACTTTCGTTCCAACGCCACCTAACAACCCGGTTGCCCCTACTTTGAGTGCACCATTATCACGATTTTGCTTTGTCTCCCGTCCAACTGCTTCAAACACACGCTTACTTGCTCTTTCGCCACACAAAGCCTCAAGACCTACTTGTAGTCCTCGCATATCACCACTACCGATATGCGCAACCTCGGCACGAATAGCTTCTGCCCATTTATAGAACATTTCTTGTTTGCGCGGCTCAGCCACCCACTTGTCAGCAAAATTTTCAGCCGGATCGACCGGATTCGGAATGTACTTTACTAATCTACCATTCACCATGCGCTCCTCTACTAAATTCGGCATTATAGACACTATCCTTGATAGTGCATCATATAAGTTAGCCTCACCATCATACGCTTTTGCAGCAAGGGTTGTGATAATAATAGATATCGGCTTATCGTCATCTCCGTCAAACATCAAATCACGGTGACGCTTGAGTATCTTTACTGCATTTTGCAACACCGATTGTGACGCCCCATACTTAGGAGCAGACTCAACACTATCACGAACAGCCTTCAATATAGTCTTTTGACAACGTTCCTTGAACCATTTAGCATATCCGAACGGATTGCTATGTGGCCAATCTGCATGGTTAGTATCCGTCGTATAATTGGGCCATGTCTTGTCCGTAATACTAATTGCTAACTGTCCGTAATCCTTATAATCAAAGCGCTCCAACAGCATACCATAGTTTTCCGCTACAACAGCAGGAAGAATGTCCATATGATATCTGCTCTCCGAACCTTCACGATATAATAGTGTCCAACACCTTTTTCCTCCATCGCGCTTCTCTATCATGTCATTATAACGCTTTGATCCCTTCAAACAGTCACCAACTGCATCCTTCAAGTTCTTTTGCGTCCAAGTGCTCGGAATATTCTTAAACTCACATACCAAATCGATGTCCAAGTCATCCTCCTCCGCTATTGGCTTTATAGCAGTGCCTAAACGTATCGAACCTTGAGGATGTATCTCCGGATGGTATGGTTTTAACGCATCATTATCAGCTAAAAAGTTACCCACTGCCTCGTAACTACGTACGAGTGTTTCGTGTTGACTTTCAGAAATCGATATCTCCTGAACCGCTTTCCTTAATACGTCATTAATTTGTTGTTTTTGTCCTTCGTTTATCATGTTGTTAAAAATTTTCTATTGTAAAAGCATGCCTATCAATTTCAGAGATAGACTTATTATAATCATACAAATGCAACGGCAGATCTGCCTTGGGCATCCACACACGTCCCACCTCCACAGCACATGCATTCGGCATTGCCATAAACACCTTAATACCTGTCTTTCCTGCGTCCTTGATTTCCTTGAACACCATTCTCGTAATCTGCCGGAATGCCGACAACTGCTTCTCAGTTTTCAAAATGTCCAACCCCGGATTTTGCAAAGTCACCTCCCATATGCTTGCGTTAGGAAACTGCTCTTCCACTCGCTTGCGTATATCTGCACTAATCGAGAATACCAGACACGCTTCGCCATCAACCTTCTCCGGTCGTCTCAAATAAAACTCATCCGATACTTGCTCATCCAGCCACTTCCACGTATTCGGTGTACGATGTTTCTGAAACACCAACACATCATACATCTCTGGCAACAACGTTCCCAATCGCACAAGCAATGGCATAGGTGCCAACGCGAACAATGCCATCTTAGTTACTGCCCCACCATCAATTCGCTCAATAACTTTCTGTTGCACTAGCTTCTCAACATACTCCTTCTCTCGTTTCCAAAACTCAGGTTCATTCTCCGTCATGAAGGAATTTTTGAGACCTATCTCAATATATTCAGCACTCGGATAGGACTCTGGCCATAGTGCATCCACCGTGCTCTCGTACGGTATATTGACCAGATTCGATCCGATGTTCGCATGGTATATCACTATCGTTCGCTGATTATCCACTTGGATATTTAATAAGCGTTGCACTCTATCCTCATGCTTCTTCTTCATCGCTTGCAACAACTCCTTAGGGAACTTCTCCGGCTGTGTATCAACCAGATGATGATGTTTCGGACATAACAGAATGATGTTGTCCACTTCTCCTGCATATTCCTTAGAATCTTCTTGTCCGCGTGGTCCTTTGGGAGATTCAGCTATTATGTGTGCATACTGCTGGTCGTTGAATTCTATCTGCGTTATGTTATCCTTCAGAAGGTACTCATTGCATCCGTCAAACTCACACCTTCCACCAGCGCGGAAAGTGATTAATCCTTTCTTTTCTGCTCCTAAATTTGTTCTAGACATAGTATTACTTTAAAGTGCTTATTGACTAATAGCATCATTTCTACAGGTTAAGGTTTCTCCTGTTCGATATAGAGACAAGAAAGCCTCCCTTCCGACAACTTACATTCTTCAACTTCCGTGCCAAACCCTAAACACCACCTTCTCCGCTGACATTTTGGCAGTCTACTCTGCCACTCGTTGTTTATTTTTGACGTCGAAAATTCAAGAAGGGTACAATTTGTACCACACACGAAAAAAGGTGCTACATCGTCGCACCAATTCACTCTGTCGGTTTTTCCGACATACTGCTTAAAAAAATACAAAAAAGGGTTGTTCGGAATTTCCGACATACCACTCTCCAAATCCAAAGTGGTCAATTTCGACCACTTTAAAACTACATCATATAATATATAGCGTCAGGATTGTGCCAAGTCCGTCTCTGCTGCTTCCTCATCCATCGTCGCCAACAGTTCCAAGCCTTTCGGCGTCAGCTTGTAGGCTTGCTCGGGTTTGGTAGGTGAGTTGGGGTACGCAAAAGCAATCAATCCCATGCCACATGCCGGTTTCAAGTAATGATCAATAAACGTTCGCCTACTCTTCTGCCGCAGTTGCAAGTCAGCCACCAGTTGTCGCCGCGGCAGCACAGCCTTCCCGATCACACGCACCAACATCTTCACACGCTCATCCACAGCCCCATCTCCACGCAACCGTTTGTTCCTCGGTTCTTCGACAATCACATTAGGTTCCTCAGTCGGCTCGTCGATAGCCTCAATGTAAAAACTAAATGGCCGGAATCCATCGTTGCAACTGATCATCGCACTCATCGGATTGCGCATCCACCCATCGTAGAAGTTTCCCTTGCCATACGCCAAAGCCACCACGAACTCCCGCATCGATGCCCAAGCAGCGGCACATAAGCCTTCCGGACATTGCGCGTCGATTGACACCCACTCTTGCCCTTCGTGAATGGTACACGCATGTTCAATGGGGTTCTCGTATTGAGCCATCAGGTCCGGATATACCGTCTGCCGTACGGCTGTGATCCGCACTTTCTTCAACGCTTGACGAACACGTTTGCCTCGTGCCATAGTTCAAAATTCCTTTGCGACTGCAAAGGTACAAAAATTTTTCGACTTGTGCAAGTTTTCTGCTACAAAAAGGTACAAGCTTGTGCATTTTGTTGCCTTAAAGGTACAAGTCATGGGGTATTTCAGCTTGTTCCTTTAAGAAAATATTGAATTTGATAAACCCACTAAAGATAAAAGCCAAGTATGATCACTGCAATTCTTCCACAAATTGTGGAATATTTCTTCATAGGGACAATTTGTCCCCAGGTAACCATCTAACCGCATCGATTTGCATACGGTTAAACAGCGTTATATCCCTCCACGAGACACCCTTTTTACCCTTTCATGGAGGATTATCTTAACGATTTCTCTACGCCTAATGTGACTTCTCCAACAAGTTTTAGCACTATTTTTTGATACTTTTCCAACTTTTTGTAATGGCCGTTAATTCAACCACGTTGCAAAACTGAGCATGTATCCCTACTCTATATATTATTAAAAGGAATATAGCCTAAGGGTACAAGCCAGAGAGGTAGCTTGTACCTTTAAGAGATAGCTAAAAGAAGATAAATGCACTAAAGGAACAACCAAAGATGAGCAGTGTTTGTTTGTACCCTTAAGGACAGAAGCAAGATCAATAATTGCACTAAAGGAACAAGCCAATACACATAGCATGTACCTTTAAGAGGATAATTAAAACAATAATAAAAGGAACAAGCCTACTCTACTCAGGTGGTGGGGAACATGGCTTGTTCCCCTAGGGAGTAATAATAGATCGAGATACAAGACAAAAGGAGCAAGCCAGAAGTACTACAATATAGATTAAGCTTGTACCTTTAAGGAATAAATTAAACAAACAAAAAACTCTAAAGGAACAAGCTAGAACCACAACAATGGTAATAAGCTTATTCCTTTAACAACATTTAATAAAGTATTAAATAAATAAAAGGTACAAGCTTGACTTGTACCTTTAGTAATATACTACTCTATTTAAACCTGGTCCAGAAGTCGAGTGTTGCGTTCTTGGTCTCTGCCACCGAATGGGGATAGTTCTCGATAAAATAGGTCAAGCAATAATCGTGCCCCTGTGGCTAAGAACTTGGCACAATCAATCTTCTCGGAAAGCATCTTCTATTTCTGGTTCTCAACCCATTTAAGGAATGGCTCTAACGTTCGCTCGTTATAAGGAACAAATGTCTTGGCATGCCCAATCAGTACCACATCTACATGCTCTTTATCAACTGAGCGCCGCATCACATTTCTCATCATTCGTTTCAAGCCACGCGAGTTGACTTGATTAAAGTCCATCTTCAATGGACTTAGCCGGAAAAATGATTTAAGTGAGATATGACGATTATCGTTTTTGTCTGCATTGGCAGTCTCTGCCGTTTTTACAGACGATTTCTTATGCTTATGGAACTTCGCCCGTATCATCCGGAAGATACGAATCGGACTCACAAAATCCCAGAACGGCCGCATCTCCGTATATATCGGCATCTCCACCAGCTGCCCCTCCGCATCATACTCGTTGATATTATGCACCGATGCCGGATAGGCGAACAGGTTATCATGCGCTTCCCGATAGTCGTAGCACACGTTCCCTCCTTGCACGCCCCCCTTGAACACCGACGTATCATGCGTTATCCCGTGTTTGACCAGCACGCGGTACAGGTTCTCCGTCGGCATCATGCTCCAGTTGGCAGCACGGAACAGCCATACGCGATAATCCTTTTTGATCGGCTTGAGCAGCGTCTGGAGGTAGGTGACGCACTGCGAAACCATCTCGTCTATCCGTTCGATGGGCAACGCAGCCATGTTGTACTCCTCGATGCACTGATCGAACGCCCCGTTCTTGTGCTGCGCCTTGAAGTACGACGAATGCACATGCAACTGCACATCATGTCCGCGTTTTATTGCCTCGCACAGTTGCGCCTCTATGTCCGCCACATGAAAATCATCATGTCCGGTCTCAGCAGCATACCGCTTGAAGCACAGGATCTCCGCCACATCCGCCATGATAGTGAGCCGCTGCCCATATTTCTCCAGCAGCGTCATCAGCCGATATGTCGGCTCTACCATCAGTTCGTACGGATTACCGTCTCCGTTGCCATGGATCTCGTAATCGAGGGTAAATATCAAATTATACTTGCTCATAATGATTTACTGAATAAACGTAACAATTTCCTCTGCTTCAGCAAGAACTTCAGCACCCCATATTTAAACTTGTTGATTACTATCGTCCCGGCATCAAACTCCATGTACTCGCCTCCGAAACTCCGCTTGAACGCATACACACCGTATGCCGGATGCGTCGGCTCCGGCTTCACCGGCACGCCCCCCAGATCCATGTACTTCACATCCTCGCGTTCCCGATAGTGCTCAATTGCTCGCCAAATCACATATGCGGAACTGCCGGTCTGCCTGTTCAACTCATAATCGCTGCCTCCCGAATAGTAATACGCAGTCTCTCCACTCACAATCATCACAGCCACGGTAGCAGGTTTGCCTTCCACGCTTCCGATGAACAAGGTTGCATCCGTATGTCGCAGTAGGTTCGCAAAGAAATTATCGGATTTCATCAACATCGATGCATTAGCATTCTTCTTTATCGCATGCTGTTGCGTCTGCTCACGAAGCAATTGCAATGTCGGCAGTTCCGCTATCGCCTCTTCACCTGTCAACGCACGCACCTCTACCCCATTCTTCTCTCCTTTCCGCACGATGTTGCGCTGCTTACTCTCCACGAGTTTCCATTGTGCCTCACTACTCTCTTGCAGCGGCAGCAGGAACGTCGCATTATGCTCGATGTTCAGATCCGGTAATTGCAAGCCGCGTACCCAATGCGTCAAGTTAAACATCACAATCTGTTCTTCACGCGCCCACGCACGCATACTCTCTATAAGGAGAGTCTGATACTTATTCGCCAATTCTTCCGACGCGAAGATAGGATACGCGTCAAAGTAAACCGATTTCGCAACTAGTCTCACAAACTTCTTATTGCCTCGATATACACCAACCCAACCACCAATTACTTGGTTCTTTTTAGAAACGACGCCACCCCAAATATCGTCTCGCCACTCATCCGGCAGCAACAGGTTTCCCCATAGACTCCGCTTCACCAGTGCCAAATATCCGGCATAGTTCTGCGCTGATATTTTCTCTATCTTATAACTCATAAACTCTTAACTTGCTCGTATATTTTCATTATGCGTTCAGCAATCTGTTCATTACTCAATCCATCCGCCAATATCTTCTCACGTCCCATTGTCTTGCCCTTATGCTCAAACGCTTTCTCTATAGCCTCTGCCACCTCTTTTGGCTCTCGGTTCTTGACTACGTAGCAGCCATCCAAACCTGCTACTCGTTCCTTTACGTCCCCCACATCGGTACTTACGATTGGACATCCGCAAGCCATAGCTTCTTTGATCACTTGTGGCGAACCCTCTGTTTTCGAAGTCATCAGCAAACAATCCACCGCACACATCAGTCTATTCACTTCTTCCCGCGTATATCCCCTCATCTCTATCAACTCCACCTCTCCACTCTTCACTCTTAACTCTTCACTATTCACTCTTGCGATAGCTGCCTTGGTAAGCTCCGGACCCTTCACATCATCCATGTACATACCGGCAAATAGCACCTTCCTATCGGAAGGCTTCCACCCTAATATCTTTCTCGCTGCGTCACGTGTTGTCAACTGATCCTCCGTCAAGTCCACACCACACGGTATCAATGAGCAGTTCTTTCGCTCTGCCCCATGCACAATATCCATCGTTCGCTGGCTCACGAATATATTCCATTTCGCCATCGCTATTGCCAATCGGGAGAATTTGCGCGCTTTTGCTACGTTGATATCCGATCCATGGTAAGTCACCACTACCGGTATGCGTCGCGTCGAAAGATTCGACAATAGTCCGCTCAGTCCGTAGTGTGCATGAATAATATCCGGCCGATATTCCCGTATCTTCTTTCGCAATGCAGGAATCTCTTTCAGATACCCTATAGCACCCTTCCCATGCACCAAGTAGTAGTCGCACTCCGCTCCCAGAGCACTAATCGCATTGACTTGCTCCTTCACATACGGAATGATTCCATCTTTCCGAAAGTCCCTATAACTGCAAACAATTAATACCTTCATCACTTACTCCTCGCATGTTTAAACACAATCTGATAGAATGCCTTCCAGAAATACCGCCAATCGGTGATGATCGGATGCTTGAGGTACGCCCTGGTGTACCGCGCTTCCGACTCAAACATCTCCTCCTGCGTCTGCGGCAGATCGGCATAGAACGGAGGCACCAGTCCCGGCTTCGCTTTCGTCCGCAGATCCTGCAACCACTCCGGATAGGTATCGAATTTCGTCTTACTCAACGGCCGCACACCCACTATCTTCATATCCCCTTTCAGCAGGTTGATAATCATCGGCAGCTCGTCGATCCATAGTTTGCGGAACACATGTCCCCAACTCGTAATACGGAAATCCTGTGCGGCCTTATCGCCATCGTTCGTGCCATACTTGTCGTACACATATTTCTGAATATACTCCGCATACGGATGCATCGTCCGCAGCTTGTAGAATTTCTTGATTTCTTTGTTCTTGCATACCCGCTGCAACGAGATCAGAGGACCATACACTTTGATCTGCTCCTGCGGATAGGGCTGCGAGTGACGATGCGCAAAGATATACTCGATATGCCCCATCGGCACGATCTCATCCACCTCAAAGCCGCAGTAGTACAAGCGTCCCAACACCTCCGTCTGCGACAGCATACGCTTCCGGCCTTTGGTGATATCGTAGTACAACCGGCTCGTCAGCATCATCCGCGGCACAACGCGCTTATTGAAAAAATACAGACTATAGATGATCCAGTTCAGTCCCCACGGGTAGCGTTTCAGAATCTTCTGTTTAATATACTCCTGCGGCCGGTAGCAGCATACGTAGATACCGTTATCCGGCAGTTTCTGGTTCACGATACAGAACCGACGGTTGATTCCCTTGGTATCGTTCAGCAGCTTCAGATCCACGATTGTCTTGTACTGATAATCCGGTATCTGCAGGAACGCAAACCGGTTCGTATCGCACACCGCTTTCGTCTGCCTACTATCAAGATGCGCTTTCTCTCGTAGCATCTCATAGTCCTCCATCGTCGTCACCGACAGCACCGACTGCTTGACGGACTCGATCGAGTTCTCGCTGCGCAACTCATCCTTCCGCGTCACTTTCGCATTTCGACGTTTCTCGATCTGCATCGCAGGAACCGTCATGTTCGTTGCGTACTTCCAGTAGTGCTCCATGATGATCACAAACGTCTCCAACGCACCCACTATCATGATCGTCCAGGACGCCACACGTGGCGACAGCGTCCACGGCAACTGCGGCAGTATCCACCAGCATAACCCGATCAGTATCCCTGCATCGGCTATCACCGACAGCAACGATTGCCAGAACCAAGTCTGCTTGTACGACCGGTACAGCTGCACCACCATACCCACCACGATCCACAGCACTGTCAGCACACCGAACAAGGACCAGTATGCACTCACCTCCATCTTCTCCGCAGCCCATCGCCATAGGATGCATAGCGCTGCCGCTATCACCCAAACGATGATATCTACTACAACTCTATTTCCCCAGCCTTTTCTAAGCATAGATAAATCTGCAATCTAAAATTTAAATCATTTGAACTTCTTCCAGAAAGCCTCATCAGCCTTGCGTGTCAAGGCTTCGCTTTCAGGATAGTTCTCGATGTACCAAGTAAGGTACTTCGCATAATCCACCTTATCCTTCAGCATCTGTTGTACCCGTGCTCCATAGATTTTCTTGCGCTCCGCAGGAGTAAGCGCCACTATCTCTTTCACGCGCTCACACATCTGCTCTACGCTACCCTCTTCAGAAGCCTTGATTCCGTAACCCAGATGATAATTATCCTCTAAGTCACGTAAGTAACCGATTCGTCCTACGAAATCATTAAATCGAATGAACGGTACGCCTAACACAGCGGCTTCCGCCGCCATCGTTTGACTATCGCCCACATACAAACTCGCGTATGCCATCACGTCGTGCATGTATATCGGGTTGATCTTAATGCGATACGGCTCCAGTTCGGGTTCCAGCTCCCGCTCTGACGTGATGTAAATATCCATCTTCGGCTTCATGATCTCTATCAACCGCATCGCCACCTCTTTGTTAATACCCTTGATATTATCATCATGATTCGCTTTCAGTTTGACGAACCGCATGATCGCATACGGCTTATCCGGATTGATGCCTTGCTGCCGGACGATGTCCACCGAAGGCGTGAAATGGTTCGGATGCAGGTATGCCAGTTCGTGATAGGACGGATACTTCGTCGTTTTCTTTGCCCATTTTCCGTCATCGCAGGTATCCGGAGTCAGCACATTCGTTGCTCCAGGGTAACATACTTTCACTTGCAGAGGGATAACATCTGCATCATCCTCTCCGCAGTATACCACCGGAATCCGCAACAAAGGACCTACGTACGAGTTCTCCACACTCGTTCCCGTCAGCAGATCCGGCTTCTGCTTGATGCAGAACACCAACTCGCGCCACATACGCTTCAATGCCCCGAGTCCCATACCGAGTTTGGTATCCTTACGTCCTTCTCGCAGGATGTTATGATACGGTATGCCGGAGTTCTGCAGCAACTGCTCCAGGTTCTCTTTCTTCTTTATCAGCACCTCCACCTCATGTCCGTCCTTCTTCAGGTTCTTGATAACGTTCTTATACAGGTGAAAGTGAGCAGGGTGTCCCAAGTAAACAACAACTTTCATACTATCAATCTTTAATACATTTCACACTCAATAAACCAATCGGATTCTCACGCGATTCACCGAACATAACCTCGATGGATGAACCATCTTTGCAAACCGTCAGACACTTACGTTGCTCGTTCGTATCCGTCTCATCATCATGGATGTTCCACCCACGTGAATGTTCGGCATAACGTTCATCTTCGTTGTCCGTAAATATCGTCACATACGGATGCACCCATGCCACGAACTTTTCGCAGTATTCGCCTCCGGCTACCAGTACCCATGCATCTTTGATGGCTGTACTCACTTCTGCATCTTGCATCAGCAGTAGCAGATTCTCTTTAGTGGCATTACGGCATACCACAATTTTCGCCTTCCCTAACTCAGCGAATTCAATCGTTTCTACCTGCTTCGGTGCAATACCTTTCCACTCCGCACCGGATTTAGTTACATTTAATGATGCTATTTTAGACATAATGAAATATTTTTTCAAAATTAAGTTAATCCTCGCCCAGCTAACTTAAACCAGTTCCACGCTATTGCACCTACGAACATTAGCACGCACCAATAGGTGAACCATCGTTTATATTTCTTTTTTGTTACCGCAATACTCAATCCATACGCCGCGAACATAAATTCAAGCGGCATCACCGGCTGATGGAATCGCTCCGATTGTGCAAATGTACTAAAGGCTAGTACTACCAAATACCCAAGCATAAAAGACAGTGGTAACATATGATCACGCCACTTTCCAGTAAGCAAAAGTATAAATAAAGCTAAGATAGTAAACGCTGATAATATATTTTTAACAAAATTGCCACCATTCAACAACAGTTGGAGGTCCTGCCCCGCATACGGTTGTACCATCGTGGGGAATGGTAGCGTAAAAATTAACGGAGCAAATACTGCGGATCCGGCATACTTTGCAAACGAGTTCCCGTCATCGCGCTTACTACGCCATTCCATATTATTCTTCTGCTCATTGGACTGAGCTTTCTCAATCAATGTTGAAGCCTGTTCTTGTATTTGATTACCCATCGTCACCCCAATGAGTAATATAGCCAAAACGCCAACTATAATACGTTTCCCCCAGCTTACAACCTTGCTTGAACTCATTACCACGGAGAAGATCAAAGCCAGAACCGCAACTAGAGCTAAAGGAGTACGGAATGTAAACAATGCTACGGCAATTAGTAAAACAGGTATTATCTTCCATGCTGTAAATTGCCTTGACCGGAGCATTTGGTCTGCTTGCTCTACAAATAGTACCGCCAAGAACACCATCTCTGTTTCTTTCAAATGCGTTCCGCAATAATACCAGAAGTTCGGCCATAAGGCACAGAAAATAGCCGCGACACGAGCTGTTTCAGATCCAAAATTACGTTTCGCTAAACGATAGACTAATATCACAGTTAAAGAGGACCACAAACAATGCAGTAAACGAACAGCGATTATACTCTTCCCTGTTAGCCAATATATAAAACCGAGATAGATAGGATGTCCTAAGTCTGCCAATTCCGTGCTCTTTGAAATTCCCTTTACTTCCTCGAAAAATCTACCATTATCTATTGCATCTGCTATAGCACTTCCTGCGTCATTATAAAAGAGAGTATCAGCATTTTCAAAACCAAAAGGATCTCCGTACGTATTCATGAAGATAATATATATTAATATCATCCACATCAAACGTGGAATAATGGCCAAAAGGAAGATTTTCTTCTCAAAAGTTTTATCTCTCCGTATCCTTTCTGTCGCTAAATTCTTAATCTCAAAGCTACCGTATAAGAAGAATATTAGAACAGCCGCAATACCGGATAGCACATAGTACCATGGCAGACTATAAGATGAGTATATGAGACTCACCACGCCAAGCGCCGACATGTATACCACGATAGAATATTGCGTCAACCACTTTGGGAACGCATCTCTTATCATAAGTATTCCTTTTGTCATTCGCTGCCGCATAGGCATCCTTGGTTGAGGAGGCGTTATCGGCTGCTGATTATAATATGAATTTTGAGGTGTATTCATTCTGTTCGTTGCTGAATAGTCAAATTTTACTATTTATCAAATTTACAAGTTCATAGAACCGAATCTTTTCTTTCAAAAATTCGATCACCACACTAATTAATAAGCATATTGTTACGAGAAGAACAAAGTTGCCCCCCCCCCGTAGCCATTCGCCGGAATGCAACAGATCTTTACAATAGAAAGCATTAAAGAAGGTATGCATCAGATAGCTATTCATTGAGTGCTTCCCGAGGAAGGAAAAAGTCACCATCAACCATTTAAAATGACGCACGATCGTTATTACGCATAATGCTACTGTGCAAGCGATGAATCCATCTATCCGCATGCCACTCCAATGTGGTATAATCGCATACATGCGAATAATGACAGTGGCTATCAGCAAACATATCGACGCAATAACAGCTATGGCTTTATGCCCTGCAAGCCACTCCTGGACATGTACCCCTTTATTCTCATACAATTTCCACACGATGCCTAAGATAAATGGGAACTGCCATAGGCACATATCTAAGTTGTCAAACGGCACACGAGTAGATAATCGCATTACTATCATACCTATTATGATAGCAAACCACGGTTTCCAGCGAATAGCACGGTATAACAGAGGGAATAACAGATAAAGGATGACAATCAGTGTATTGAACCACCAAGTGATATTGTACGAATTCCATCCTTGTAAGCCAAATATGTCCAATATCAAATGTCCCAATACACAGTTCTCTCCATAGGCTGCACTCAACGGACGGTGGAAAGCAAAAATAGTAATTGGAACGAAAATTAGGAATATCACCCAATAGTTGAGATAAAATTTCACTAACCTTCGTACTATAAATTTAAGATCATCTTTGATAGAGGTTGGAGTATAATTAGCAGCCAATCCATATCCCGAACAGAATAGAAATAACGCAACGCAAACCTTACCTAACACACCCAGCCACGCCAATACTCCGGTATATGGTTCCACTCCAGCTAGGGGGGATCCGTATAAATGATGACAAAGCATAGCGCAAATCGCTATTCCTTTCATCACAGATGTATCTTGACGGGTTAATACAAACATAGTTTAACTCTTTCTATTTCGTCAATAAAAAATCAAAATCCAGTTTCAGCAACTTTCGTATATGTCGCTCATATTCATTAGGATCAACATCCGTATCTGATTCATAGTATATCGTCTGCATACTCGTTTTCTTTCCCATCCATTTCAATACATTATATTTCGCATCCTGGGTCTGCGTACTTGGATATGGAGCGACTACTACAGTTACTTCTTGCCCCGCCTCTTGCAATTCTAACAAGTACGCCTCTCTGTCCTGATGTGCTTTGTTATATGCTCGTGCGACAGGAAGATCTTGCCGTATATTCAAGCACATGATAACACTTAAGAAAATCGCACAAACGGATATCGACGCCATGACAGACTTGCCACATAAATGTTTTTGCCCGCATGTCCATATATAGCCGATTGCAAAAAACATCAGAATATAGAAGAAACCTATTTGTATATAGTTTCGCTGAATAGCAAAGCCATTACTCAAATATGCCAAAGGTAAAACGCTTATAAGCAAATATACAAAGAATATAAGTATAGCCAATCCGATAGCCTTATTTCTACCCATTGGCAAGTCCATCGGATGTTTGCTTCCTGCCCATGTGCCTAGTGCTACTGCAATCAGGTGATATGGGAGATAGAAAATCATCATATAGATAAACATTCCCACACACATAACAACAGCTTTTCCTAACTCCATAATACTCTGCGGAGTCTGAATATCCTCCACTTCCTCCATTCTATTCCAATTCCCTGGTGCAACATAAACGACAGCAAAGCATATCAGCATCAAAACAGTAATACACAATAATCTGCGCACTTCTGGTTTGGCCCATGTTTTTCGCACGTTCCATCCTTCTTTATACCACATATATAGGCCTAAAGCGAATAGAACTAAGAACGATACCGTGGATATTGAAACTGCATTTCCCGCTATGAAAGTCGGAGATCCGACCAGCAAAATCCACTGCTTCCAATTAAGCGTTTCTTTTGATAAATATTTTACTAAGAGACATAGAATCGGAGCAAAGAGATAATACTGCATCGCACAAAGCCATGTGAATACCGCATAATCAATGCTCGTCAGCACATATACATTATAAAGTGTAATAATTCCGAGCCAACCTTTATATCCACTATTCTTGATAAATGGAAAATCTCGAAACGCACCCCATGTTATGATAACTCCGAGCACATAGAATATAATCGGCCAAAAGTGGAAATCGCCTACCCAATTGGCTATTGAAAAGATGACTCCATTCAGTCCATATCCTACGAAGTTACCTCCGCGTGTCATGTACATTTCTTTGACATACTCAAAAATGGAGTACTCACGCATTTTCCACATGAAATGCGCATCATCGAAATGCAAACAATAATTAGCTGCAAGCACAATCCAATAGTACAAGAATAGTGCATTAAGGGCTAACAGTAGCCCTATCATGCTCTTTTCAAGCCAATTATTTTTAGTCAGATCTTTCATACAAAAAACAATATTACTCCTCCAATTATTATTCCTATCGCGCAAACCTTTCGCGCAGTTAACTTCTCTTTAAATAGCATAAATGCTAGCACCGGCACAAACAAATAACTCATCGACTCGATCACACTCACCTCTTTTACTTGTACCCCTTTACTCATGCACCATATATTCAGAACCAAACTGCATGCCATAATGCCGTAGCCTCCTACCACCCACGGATTGATATACTGCCTCCACCAAGAGCCATACTCCTTCCTCGCCCCTTGCTTCAATAGCATCTGCGCACATGCCGCAGCGAACACCGATAATATGACTATAAAATAATACATCCGTTCAGTTCATCTATCATCTATAAATTATCATCTATTCTTTGGCGAACAGAGTGATGCCAATCACAACGACTGTCGCTCCAATGAGATTCATGATAGTGATAGGCTCACCAAATAGCGCATATGCGAATAGCATTATGAAGATGAGGCTCGTGCCCTTAAACATATATGCTGTACTCAACTCCACCCGCTTCAATATCTGTTGCCAACATATTGCATACGCGCCCATCACACCTATCGCTCCGGCTAATCCGAAGCAATATGCTATGGCCCCCATCTCCTGCTGTGATGCGTATTTGGTAAACAGCGTCACGCATGCATAGAGCAAGTTGACTCCTACTAACGAACTATATGTTGCTACTTTCGTCATTATAACCACCAATGATAGATCGGAGTTACCGATTTTACTTCAAATCCATTCTTCTCATACCAACGGCACGCATCCTTGTTTGCTTTCTGTGTTGCTACATCGATCGTCATCACACCTTCTTCAAACAATCCCCTCTCCAACGAGGACATAATCTTTGTTCCTATTCCTTGATGTTGGCATTTCGAATCAACAGCCACTAAACCAATCTGTGCATGGTCACCGTTATAGTCCACAGTAATCATTCCTCTCGGAATATCGTCCTCTACATACGCTAAGATTCGTTTATTACTACCCTCCCTCGGACAAGCGTTCTCAATCCATTTACGATAAAGATGTTCGTAACTACCTTCTGGTAAACGTTTATCCAAACGGAAACGAGAAAACTCTCCACTCACCAAAGCTAAATTGTACATCGGTTCTGTCGGTTTTTGCAGTCCATACAACATCACATCCTTGTATTTCTCTCGTTTCTCGCATATCTTGCTATATAGAACCTTCTCATCTACCAATTCAGCGCCAATAGCATCAAAACTCAAACCTTCTTTACTAAACACATACAGCAAATCGTATTGATACTTTAAATCATAATGCATCAATGCCAGATCTACAGCATCATCCAGCGTCTGCAAATCCACTCTACCGATTTGCAAACCGAAAAACTCCGAGTCCCAATCTAATTTCCGTATCTCCATTACTCAATATTCAATTTCTGATTAACGATAAACGTCGGCCTATCTTTCGCTTTTTCAAACAGTTTACCCAAATATATTCCTACCACGCCTATCAGCGAAATAATTATACCTCCCAACAACCAAAGCGAGATAATCAGACTAGTAAAACCAAGCACCTCGATTTCTCCTAAACAATAGCGAACTAAGAATACAATGCCGACAATAAAAGATGCTAGAGTTACGAACAATCCCATCTTCACCATCAACCGCATCGGCTTATCCGAGAATGAAATAATCGTATCAAATGCCAAGCTGAACAACCGACTCAGATCATACGTACTCTTACCCTCTGCACGCTCATCATGCTGTATCGGCAGATATGCCCTTTTAAATCCCACCCATTGTATCTGTGTCGGGAAATAGCGCATGGCATCTCCCATAGACAACACAGCATCGATTACCTTCCTATTGTAGATGCCAAAATTCGCCACCGAAGCATCTTGCTTCGTTTCTGTCAGATACGAAAACACCTTATAGAAACACCTAGATCCTAACTTCTTGAACCAACCATGGCTCCGTTGCACACGCTGAGCTAATACCGAGTCATATCCCTCTTGCGCTTTGGTATAGAGGTTAGGTATCTCTTCCGGCCTATCTTGTAAGTCGCAATCCATCACTACAATCCATTCTCCTTGCGCGTAACTCAGTCCGGCTGTAATAGCATAGTGCTGACCAAAGTTACGACTCAGATTCAACCCTTTTACTTTCGGATTTTCCTTGCACTCGGCTTCGATGGCTTGCCATGAGTTATCGGGAGAGGCATCGTTGACGAGGATTATCTCGTAATCGACACCCATTCCTGTCAGCGCCTCCACATTCCGACGCACCAACTCGCTCACCATCTTTTCACCCTTGTACACGGGTGATACGACAGATATTTTAATAGAATTTGTCTTTGTCATAATAATAAAACACATTCAGCGCGCAAAATTACAAAAAAATTCCCACATATGCAAGCATATGGGGAATAAAATGCATTTTTTCTTCATTTTGCAATGAATTTGCTAATTTTCATTATCTCTCTTGTAAATATCTTCTATTATTCGATAGCCGATACATTTGCCGAAGTGATTCGGGTCCAAGAAATTATTATAGTCTATCGTCCACTCATTTTCTCCCGTATAGTCATGCACTCGTTCTGCGCCAAAAATCCGATTAAGTATCTCTAAATCATCAGGATTGAGAGATGGATTAGTATAACAATATGCAGGAGATACTATAATATGATAATCTGTCTGATTTGCGTCCAATATAGCGCGAATATGTATTAATTGCTGCTCTAATCGAGGTGTTATTAGCGGATCAGAAACAACCACTTCTTTTAGTCGCATATGCTCCACTTTTTCAATAAAGGAGCCTCTTGTCAAAGCAGAACAATAATTCAAACTATCTTGAGGCGGACATTCCCTATACGCCAAATAATTGGTATTATCAAAATCGTTCGATATTGTATCAGAGAAGAATACTTCCTTATCCTTGCGGATAGCCTTTTTCATATATCTAAACACCAAAGACGGACTTTGGATGAAATTATAAAACTGTACCGCATTATACATCCACTTAGGCTCTCCTGTAAAAACATAATGCTTTATCGTCATCGCCCCTGTTGATAGTTGTTTTTTATCAAATGTACCAGGAATATCTATCAGAATTAGTACATTATCGATAGGAATATGATGCTCTTGCATATAGTCTAATTTCAACTCTATTCCGGTAACTGTCTCGCTCCATGCCTGAAACAAAAACGGTTGAGATCCATCCGGCAGGTATTGTTTCCACTGATAGGTATTCAAAGCCATTCCGCGTGAACTGGCAAATATGAACGAATTGTAGTGATACGTCGAATTATTCCGCAGAAATAATTCCGTGGATAGATACTCCCTATTCACAGCATCTATATCCTGTATGTCGAATTTATGGAGGCACCGGAATGGATCTGTCCATAAATATATCCCGACTAATAAGAATAGTGGGATTGCAACAAAGACTAATATGGTAATTACGAATTTCTTCATTAGAATTGGAAATAAATAAAACTTTGACTATGTCCCATGAACTCAAGCATGATAAGTATCAATCCATATAGTATCACAAATCGTGCCCACTGCGGCAATTTGCTCAAGCTCAACCCATGTTCCTTATCCCTATCTATCCATTCAACCACAAGCATAACCGCTATAAAAAATAGAGTTTTCTTCAAACCGGAGATTACCATCGGCATCGAGAATAGCGACACATCGCATATTCCCTTCATAATACTCCATGCCTCCGATATAGATGTCGCCCGGAAGATAATCCAACCTATTACGGCCAACATAAACGTCAGCAAAATCTGACCCATTTCTTTCCATGTAGGCAACCACCTACCCTCTGCTACTTGATTGGTATATTTGCGGTTCTTGCCCAATAATATCAGCGGCAAAAAAAGCATCGCGTGATACGCACCCCACACTATAAACGTCCAGTTTGCTCCATGCCAAAATCCCGAGAGCAAGAAGATTACGAAGGTATTACGAACAATCTTAGCCTTGTTCACACGCGAACCGCCTAACGGTATATACACATAGTCGCGGAACCATGTGGTGAGGCTAATATGCCATCTTCTCCAGAACTCTGCGATATCCCGACTGAAATACGGGTTATTGAAGTTCCGCATCAGTTTGATGCCAAAGAGTTTGGCTGTACCGATAGCAATATCTGAGTATCCGGAGAAATCTCCGTAGATTTGGAATGTAAATAGTATCGCAGCCAGTAACAACGTGCTTCCGCTTTGCGTATCATACGTTGCCCATACTTGATCTACGTACATCGCGCAATTATCTGCCACCACGATCTTCTTGAATAGTCCCCATAATATCTGCCGCATACCATCCACTCCTTGCTCGTAAGAGAACGTTCGTTTCTGCAAGAACTGCGGCAGTAGGTTCGTGGCTCGTTCGATAGGTCCGGCAACCAACTGCGGGAAGAAGGATATGAATGCGAAGAAGGCAATGATGTCTTTGGTGGGCTTGATATTTCCGCGATAGACATCAATGGAATACGATAGTGCCTGGAATGTATAGAAACTGATACCTACCGGTAGTATAATCCGCAACAACAAACTCTCTGTACTGATTCCAAACAACGCCCCAAACTCCGATACAAAGAAATCATAGTACTTGAATACTGCCAAAATTCCCAGGTTGATAACAATATTCGTTATCATCCATGCCTTCGCGCTGTTAATGTTTTTGATGTTTTTTGTGAGCGAAGCGTCATCTCCCTCACCGTGTTTTTGTTTTCCTCTCTCAATAAAAATACCACTTGCGTAAGAACAAAGCGATGTGAATGCGATTAAGATCAGGAAACGCCAATCCCACCAGCCATAAAAGACATAGGAAGCGAGAACCACAAAGAGGTTTTGCAGTTTTAGATGATTCCGAAGCAGCCAATAAATAAGAAAGACGATGGGCAGGAAGAATAAATATTCTATTGAGTTAAATAACATTATTCTTTTATTTCATTTGTACTTTTTACCACGCTAAATTTATCTTTCATTCGCAAGAACGGCATCTCATAAAACATTTTGCCACTATTCCACCAAGCGACAATAGCACCCCGGCTACCAGCACTATTATAGTTATCGGTTCCCAGCCATGTTTAGGTACTAGTGATGACAATAGTCCTAACAACAATGGACCGATTGTTAACATAGCCGAACTTATAATTTCAAATGCTATCGATTTGCTGCGTTTCTCCTCATATACTGCACATTGCTTATCTTTCTCATAAAAAGCCGTTCTCAATTTTTCATGTTGTGACTTAAGTTCTAAATACTCATCATATTGGCTCAGTAAGAATCGTGCCGTAATTGGAGATTGTAAATCATTTTCCGGAAGAGCACGGGACATTAGAGAGAATAGACTACTCCCTCCATTACTACCTTCATTACTGGATTGAGGTTGCTGATCCTCATGACCTACCATGGTTTCATTATATTCACTCATAGCTGTGTCGTATTAATTATTTCACTCCGCGTGTTACGCATAGTAATCCGTTTTTATTCGTTTCTGACTCGCCAAATTCTACTAATATATTACCATCATTGCGGGTTGTAACACAATATCGTTTTTCCGATTCTGCACCGTCCTTATGCACTACCCATCCTCTTGTCTTAGCGGCATATTTTTCGGTAACGCTTGTTTCTCCCGATTTTGTATCAGAGATAATGGTAATATATGGATTAACAAGAGTTGCAAATTCTTCATGATAACCACTTTCGCGTCCATGATGCGGTGCTACCAGTACCCAAGCATTTTTTACTGCATTCTTGAAGTCTTCTCTTTTCATCAACTCGTCAAAAGATGCCTTTTCATTATCTCCGCAGACAACAATTCTCGCTTTTCCCAATTCTATTACCACGATAGCGCTAAAATTGTTCTTGTTGCTTTTATCGCATTTATCAGTACTAAAAACTCGCGCTTTCATCCCGTCAAACGGATTTCCGGAAGATGGCTGCTCGTCCGATGACAGCGATTTATTATAACCATCACAGAAATCACAATAGCGGACAAAATCATCCTTATCTTGAGGACGAACATCTTTCAGCAATTCTTCACGACTGAACGCCTTAACCCTCCATAAGACATTTGGACGCGCATAATCAATATTTCTTATGTCGCTAAAATGGTCATGATGAGGATGCGTAATGACCATATAGCCCACCCTGCGAAACCACAACTCCTGAATTGGCGACACATCCGCAGTCGACCCGAGATCAATCACTACATATCTACCATTTGGTGCTTTGATGTGAATCGCTAATCCGAGTTCCACATCCCACACTTTCATAAATGCCGTTTTTGCCATTTTGTATTCTATACTACGTTTGTTATTTCTTTACTTTTCATTATTATCCGTCTCTATCCGATTTTTAACAACTTTTGTTTGCTCTCTAAAGGAAAACAAGAACAATACAAATAAAGATACCATTGCTATCCAATTAATATTGTTAATAACGAATGCTTCTATGCTACTAATATGCTTCAGTCCATATGCTATTAACAATAGTAACATCACATTCGTCATTGCGCGGAACATATTGTTAATATCACTCAACACCGTTAACTTTGCATCCATTTTTTCTGCCTTTATAAACTCTTCCGGATCAGTCTCCTTAATGAAATGTGTTTTCTTCAAAATCTTTTTCAACACCAATGAACTCAATCGACTATTAACCATGCCGACAAAATACACAATTATCACATTCTCCGCTATCGAAAAATCTATAATGTTATATCCCACCCAATATTTCAGCAACACACACAACACACCTCCTGGTATCATGTAATTCAATATCTGGTAGGTCGAAATCTTCTCTAATAATTTAGCTATCGTTTCCATATTACTCTTATTGAATTTTTGATTTTAATGGTTCTGCAGGACTTCCGGAAGGACCGGCATGATAGTAAAATTCACCTTTATGAGTGGAATAAACATTCCCGTATTTGCTTAACCAATAAACCAAACTATTGTTCGGATGTTTCTTGGTTCCGGCACAGCAGATTGCCGACTGCTGCGGTTGTAATCTATCTATCAAATCCGTATTAAGATTATGTTTACTCCCATGATGCGGCACTTTTACAACACAATTTGTTAAATCCACCTTATTCTCTTCTAATACCGCATTTATCGAGGCTCGAGATGCATCTCCTAACAATAAGAACTTGCGACCTGGATTAAACAGCAATATCACGCTGCTCATATTCGTCGCAGATATATCATCCGGCTCGGTGTCTATTACGCTTTTAGCATCCGCTTCCGTCAATCTCGCGTCATCCACGTAATCCTCCATTTGTGGATCATCCGATATCTCTTTAAAATCAGTTACCATTATCTTCGCATTCCTATCTGCAAAGTCCAATGTCGGTCCTACTACAGATAGCGGCATGAAGGGCGACGCTAATCCTTGACATGCATCCTTCAATTCTATCAAGCCTCTGTCTTGAAGTCTATACAAAATCACATAGAGGTTCATATCCTCCGTCGGATGATTATAAATATGCAGGGATTCCTTTATCGATGGTGTTTCGATGGATAAATCATACATGTTTTCTGAAGTATGATGTCGCATCCATGGAACAGCAAACCAAAATTCACGGATGTGGAAATAGGGCGACCGGAGTAATTCGAAGAAACCTCCCTTATGATCTTTATCCGGATGAGTTAGTACAGCCAGATCCACATCGCGACGATGCCAATTTTCCCAAATCTCATTTCGTATTGTATCTGCATCACCGACATTTCCTGCGTCAACCAATGCTAATCGAAGAGGTGTCATCGCGTTCAGTTGATACGCAAGTATGATGCAATCTGCATCACCTAGATTCAAAAAATTGACTTCGTAATATGGATATGTTGTAATCTGTCTCATTCTTTTGTCATTTTTTCTGTCATTCTTTTGCACTCGCGCTCGCATATATGCGCTACGCACATCGGCTGCAAAGGTACAAAAAAAAAATGACATATACAAATGTATATGCCAAATTTTTATTTTTTTTCGCTTTTTTTTTGCAAATTACGTGCACTTTATCAAACAATTTGCACCGAAAATATCAAAATTTATCAAATAATCCCTTCGATACTGAGCGTAATAACGACAGGAACTCCATCATAGCAAATCCGGCTAAAAACGATATAACCAAATACGTATTCAAATCTCTTGACGTAAACAAAGTTGAGAACATCGCACAACGTGATGCTACAATAATGAATGCCGCTATCGGAACCCCTATAGCCGGCCTAAACACATACCACGGCCACCACTTTTTCATATCCTGACCATCTTTATAACAGGTCCAACCTATATAATCAAATAACGTTCGAGCGAGACACCCTAAGTAAACAAAACATAACGTCAACAAAAATAATAAGCCCATCTCTGGTATAGTCATATTGTTGCTCTCATATGCCAACTGATTAACAACCTTCTGATAATTAGCATATAGTGGATCATCCTTATCTACAAGTGATGATAATATAACTTGTTCTTCATAACTTATGCTTTTTCTTGTACTGATAGCCTTTTCTGTGATTAATATTGATGGTGGCAAATTCCCTTGAATAGCTGAATAATAATCTTCTTTAATCTCTATTGTTTTTTGCCCATTTTTAAATACCTTCCCATACATATTCGGCACAATGAATGATATAAGTATGCCTAATGCTATACTTATTCCAAGTATCCACTTTGAGGCTCTACTCCACTTCTTTTTCTCTTTCTTCTTTTCTTCGTCAGTCAACTCTGGCTCTTTGTCCTTCGCTTTTAACACATCACACAGCGTCTTTGAGCTATTGCTCAAATCCTGCAATTTTTTACAAATTTCTTCGTACATATGGCAAATATTTATTTAAATTATCTCTTTTTGTTCCATTGGGCAACGGCATATGCGTATACGGCAGTATTCGCAAATAGCGCATCATAGCATAAAAATCAACTTCACCTTTCTCTAACTCTGGCAACATCTTCATCAATCGCACCACAAAATCCGAATTGTTCTCATGCGCTTGCAAAAAACCCAACCCCAGATTTACATCCGCACCCATTAACCCCTCAAAATCCACAAACCCGACCAGTCTTCCTTGCACATCCACAATAATATTATCCTTATCCAAATCTGACCACACAAGCACCGGCGGCATCTTCCTAAAACTCCTCACACGTTTCTTAAACCTATCCAGCACCATCTTTGCTTGTGGATTCATACTCTCATACTGCATTATCCAACCTTCTGCCTCACGCACCACATCGCCAATCAAATCAGACATGCTGCCATACGCAAACTTCCCATACCCCAACATTCGTCCAAAACCGCTACTCGGTTTCTCAGATATACGCATATAGTTATTTACTATATCGCAGCATATACTATCCTTCTCATCTTCGCTCATTCCCTCATATACTTCACTCAACATCCGTCCCTCTAATCGCTCATAGAACAAACACGGATACTGACCAATATCAATAATCCTCACCGGTCTTGGGCATAAAATTCCTCTTTCACGGAACTCCTGCATATACATATATTCAGCCTCAGCCAAGTACCCACGCTCTTCCGGATAGCATCGCGCAATGTACTTCTTTCCGCCACTTTCGAATACAAACTTGTCAGTCATTACTCCGATAGGGATATACTCTACCCATTCGTATGGAATTCCATACACTTGCAATGCACGACTAATATCTTCTTCACGTACAAACATCTATCCGAGTTTCTCTTTCATCTGTTCGTCTATCAGCGGTTCAAAGAAATACTGCACAAACATCTCCCTATCCCGCATTCGATATTTATTATCAACTATCCATTGCTCAGTTTTCTCATCAAGCGTAAAACCTAACTTCACCTGATAGTGCAATAATCGAAACCAGAACACACTCACTGCCGACAATGGTATATTGTCCGAAACTGGCATCTCCGGAAAGTCCGTTCGCACGGCTTTCAATATCTTCTTTTCTATATCTTCTATCCCGTTCACCGGATCAAAAAACTCTCCTGTTGATATATTCAACCCTATCGCATTTGCCGTAAAATCGAAATTCATCAGCAATCCTTCTATCGTATCTATCGGATACCCATATCCGGAGAAGTTCGTAAACGGCACCACATCTATATACGGTTCTTCCTCATGGATATACAACCTCGGTGCTCCATATTGCCCATATTCGACTCGTCCTATTTTCTTCAATCGCTCCACAACTGCCCCAAAACGCTCCTTTGGCAAATTGATAAACAGATCCAAATCTTTCACATCCGTCTTACCCATCAGCACATTCCGTATCGCACCTCCACAAACGAATGCCTTATCTTCAAACATCTCTCCGCAGATGTCTTTTATCAAACACACGTTTCGGTTGTTCAAGATACTATTTACCCAATCTTTACTCATTTGGCACCAATTCTGGCATGTACAATCTCACTTGCACCTTAGTCATCCATTCTGCACAATCAACAAGTGCATTGATCTTCTTTTTACTCAGGCTGCTCAATCCTGTGCTGACACCCTTTGCTCTTTGAATTGTTTCTTCATCTGGTTGAGATGCATACAATTCTTCCCAACCGATATGCTCTTCTACACGATCTTTCGCTATTTGCCATGCTGCTGCATCATTATCTATTATCTGTGCAACGATAGCTTTATCCAAGCCATGGCATTCACACACCGCTTGCGGAACAAGTTCTTTGCTTACATTCATAATGAAACGATTCACATAATCCTTTTCTGCTGGAAGCCACTCTAATACCGCATATGCATAATGCGGATACGTATCATCGTCTTTTTTTACAACATATTTCTTTTGTAAAAACAAATACTCCCTTCTCTGCATCTTCTCAATTCGGTTCATCATCATATTTGATACTTTACGAAGAAGACTAACCACATTCCATGTTCCTTTACGATCCATCACTGTATTACCGGCATCGCTCACAATGATGTAGTCCGCATGATAATCCCCATTCTCAGTTAATTTATGCGCACCCTGGTTATCATATATTCCACCATCCGACAGTATTGGGGAAATAGTATTTGGTTCATTGATATATCGTCTTGGTATTTTAACGGGTGCTAAGAGAGGATATGCTGATGATGCCATCACAGCTAACGAAATCGGTATCTCATCTTTCTTGAAATATCCTTCTGCATACCGCTTTCCTGCATCCATCTTGATTTGCGAAAATGTAAAAAGTCGATTTTGTTCTACATCTGTCGCATTCATCGCGACAATAGGACTTTTCGGCAAAGTCCCCATGCGTTTGCATCGAAAGAACCATAATGCATAGAACTTCTCTATCCAGCCGCTTGTTGGCAGGATTTTATGCAAAAGAAATACGATTAAAAGGAGAATTAGAATACTTGCTACTATTAAAATAATTATCTTGCCGCACTCGCATAGAGAATTATCATCCAGCATCCACTTGATTAGCTTAACATGCCCCCATAGAACTAAAACGATCTCAGCCAACAAGATAACAAAAACGCTTCCTATCACTCCCACCCTAAGTTTACAACGGAATGACTTCTCAAACTCACCAAACTCATCCTTATGGAGTGCATAGTATGCCGCGATAATAGAACCTCCTGAAATAGAAGACATCACATCCACTTTATCCAAGATTCCCAAACTGTGCAACGCTCTCAACGTACCAATATGATACGCTGCCGCTCTGTATCCTCCGCCGGATAATGCCAATCCTATTTTCTTGCCTTCCTCACCCATAACGCTAACAATGCGCCACTGCTTTCAACGGCCTTTCCAAGCAATTATTATAAACTATGTATGAAAAAGTCGGATTGTTGTGAGTCGATATTACATCACTACCATTTTTCTTAAGAGCATTAACCACACATTGATTTAGATACTGTCCTCTTTTTAATGTCGAAATATATGCAAATGATGGATTAAAATATTTGATCCATTTGGAATTGAGATTGCGCTTACTTCCATGATGTGGAACTTTTAGCCATCTTAGATCTTTGCATTTTAATTGATGCATAGTTGTCATATGTTCAAACGAATCAACCGAAGCATCTCCCGTAAACAAAAACCGCACCTTATATTCTGGCTCAAACAATACAATCAGACTACTTCTATTGTGATCTGAGTTATCATCCGGAGCATCATCTAAGACCTTGCTCAAACACCTATCCGTCTTAACGAAATCTGCATTATCCACCACATCAGCAGCTTCTGTTCCTACTTCCACATGCAGATGTTCGTATCGGAAATTCTGGCATTGAGCCTCATAATAGTTCTTTGTAGGACCAAGTATTGTAAAACCTATTTGATCAGAAGAGCAACACTCAGGTACAACCATTGTTCCAAGTGGTGAATTTGAAATTCTTGAATATGTTTTCGCAAAAGCCTCCCGATATGGTATTTTGCATTCGTCCAATAAAGTCATCAAATCGGTATCATGCGCGGCATAGATATCTTTTAGTCGACTTTCTAATGTCTTCTTCTGTATATCTTCATTAACATCATCCACATTGATATGCTTTCTTGGATCATTCACCCAAAATCTTTGAATAGCTGCCGCATCCTTATTCTTACTCTTGATTTGCTCTAGCAGATAAACAAATCCGCCATAATGATCATCATCCGGATGCGTCACTATTGCCAACTCTACCGGGATGCCCCGGTAATGAGCATTAAGGTGCTCAAGCACTCTACTCCCATCCTCATATCTGCCGGCATCTATCAAAACAAGGTGTTTTCTTGTTCTGTCTGTAATGTAGTACACCACAAATGCATCCGCATCGCCGACGTTAAGCATTTCAATTTGATAATCTGTAATCATATTCGCATGCAGAAAATATTACGCTACAACAACCTGCATATTCTTAATATATTCTTCTAATCTTTCTTTAAACACCGCATAAAAAGTATCTATTAAACACGTTCGTCCAAACAAATATTTATGGGAATCAAAAGAATGGGACCTGGTACACTCATATGTTTGCTCATTGTATTTTATAGTTTTCTCAATGAAAGGAAAATATGAATGCGCTGGATAATCTTTGTATAATTGATGTTCTTGCTCTAAACTAAACTCTACTATCGTATTTGTTTTCAATGTAGGACTTATACTATTTGTGCGATAAAAATAATTTATTGTAAGTATGGGCCATCCCCTATCATAATTTAGGTTAATTAGAACAAAATCGGCATTGTAATACATATCCAATTTATCTTTTATATAGGGGAAATTCTTCTCTATAAAATCCGTATACGTTGCATATACGTAGTTGAAAATATTCTTCGTTTTTTCAAAAGCTGTTTCCGAGTTATACCAATCTGACACCATACCGGTATTTCCATATTGTCCCTTAGGTGGATACAATTCAGCATCGCCTTTATACCCGCGATTCAACAAATAGTCAATACATTCGCATACAAATCGCAAATTAACAAATTCATACCCTACAAACGCATTGGTAGGCATTTCCCCATGGATGGTATATCGTTGTTCTATGAGTGATTTAAGTGCTGCATAATCAAAC
>Ga0265300_10000951_pt1 | contig 28866 bp, 24 predicted proteins | sample AusTroGonzalo_MG_FD_193482 | JGI IMG/M metagenome (GOLD analysis project Ga0265300, IMG submission 193482) | Bovine rumen microbial communities from tropical cattle in Woodstock, Queensland, Australia - Gonzalo_03 | ecosystem: Host-associated > Mammals > Digestive system > Stomach > Rumen ...
GTCGTCTTCGTACTGGCGAGTGCGGAGAGCGCTTTCGAACGTACCACCGAGATTGATGGCGTTGTAAATCGTGTCGGTCTGGTCGCCGTTCGTGATGATCTGCACGTCCTTCGTGTGGCGAGCCGGGTAGTAGATGATGAGGTGCGGGTCCGTGAGCTTCGATTCATCGAAAGCCTTCGTCTTCATGAATCCCGTATCGGCTTCGATTTCGAAAACGCGGTTACGGCTGTTCACGCTACGGCCCATGATCCAGTAAACCTGCACATAGGACTTGCCGTCGGCGCTTGTGCCAAGCACAATGCCGCGGCCAGGATACGGGTTTTCAGAAAGAGCCTTGAAGTTTTGTTTTGCTTCGTCTGTATAAGACATATCTATTACCTTTTCGGGTTGTAATTATTCATTAAAACCATGGCGAGGGCCACGCAGAACATGATAACGCTACCGACAACCACCTGCTGTCTGTGGTCGTATTCGCGCTTGACGTAAGAGGGATTTTCCTCGTTCAGTTCCTGCAAGGTTGGGCCCTGCTTAAGCTTGGTGCTGTCGACGCCGAACACTTTTTCGATCTGTTCGTCGGTCATGTTCAGCGTGCTCGTGTGAGTGCTATCGTACTTGTCGAGCTTGTCGGCTGCGATAGATGGGGCGGCCAGAGCGCAGAGCAAAAGGAACGCAAAAACAAGGCGCTTCGACTGGTTCGACAGGCTCACCAACCGGTTCAGCGACCTTGCTTCTCTTTTTTTCTCTCTAGTCTCTCGTCTGTAGGGCATAGCCCGTTCTCTCGTCTAAATTACCCTTCCTTCGCGAGCTTGTCGAGAATCTGGTTCACGAGACCCGGGTTGGCCTTGCCGCCGGACTTGCGCATGGTCATACCAACCAAGAAGCCCTTCAGGGCAACCTTACCGGCCTTGAATTCGGCGAACTGAGCTGCGTTTTCGGCACAGACTGCACGGACCACTTCTTCGATAGCGCCGGTGTCGGTCACCTGCACAAGACCCTTTTCCTTCACGATAGCTTCGGGATCCTTGCCGGTTTCGAACATTTCAGCGAAGACCGTCTTGGCAATCTTACCGTTGATGGTGTTGTCGGCGATGAGGTTCACGAGCTTGCAGAGGTCTTCCGGCTTGATCTTGAGGGCAGCGAGGCCACCTTCGAGGTCCTTCATCTTGGCCAAGAGTTCAGTAATGACCCAGTTGGCGAGCACCTTGCCGTTCTTGCAGTTCTTGGCGGCGGTGTCGTACCATTCGCTCACGTCGCGGTCTTCGGTAAGCACCTGGGCGTCGTATTCCGAAACACCGAAGTCGTCCATGAAGCGCTTGCGGCGGGCATCCGGCAGTTCCGGAAGCGTGCGGCGGATTTCTTCGACGAATGCCGGGTCAGTCACGAGGCGGACCATGTCCGGTTCCGGGAAGTACTTGTAGTCGTGAGCGTCTTCCTTACTGCGGATCACAATCGTCTTGTCGGCGTTGGGGTCATAGCGCTTGGTGCACTGTTCGACTTCCTTACCAGCATCGAGCGTCGAGGCCTGCAAGTTCATTTCGCAGTAGAGAGCCTTTTCGAGGTTCGTGAAGCTGTTCAAGTTCTTGATTTCGGCGCGGATACCGAACGGAGCGTCTTCTGATGCGCGGAGGGAAATGTTACCGTCGCAGCGCATGTTACCGTTTTCCATGTTGGCGTTCGAAACGCGGGTGTATTCAAGCGTCTGCTTGATTTTCTTCAAGACGAGCACGGCTTCTTCCGGGCTACGGATATCCGGTTCCGTCACGATTTCGCAAAGCGGCGTACCGCAGCGGTTCGCGTCAAAGTGGCTCTGCGTCGGGCTCATGTCGTGGATGAGCTTACCGGCGTCTTCTTCCATATGAATACGGGTAATGCCCACGCGCTTCTTGGTGCCATCGGCCTTTACGATTTCGAGCCAGCCGTTCTTGCAAATCGGATGGTCATACACCGGAAGTCCACCCGTCTGGGTAATCTGGTAACCCTTCGGAAGGTCCGGGTAGAAGTAGTTCTTACGGGTCCACATCGCGTTCAGGTCGATTTCGCAGTTGAGGGCAAGGCCCAAGCGAATAGCATATTCCACAGCCTTCTTGTTCGGGACCGGCATAGCGCCCGGCATACCGAGGCAAACAGGGCAAACGTGCTTGTTCGGGCTGGTATTCACTTCAATTTCGCAACCGCAGAACATCTTCGTCTTAGTCGCAAGCTGACAATGGATTTCGAGACCGATAACAGGACAGTAATTAGACATGTTAAACTCCAGAAAATTTTACGCGGGGAAAGATAGAAAAAAGTTACTAGTTACTAGCTTATAGTTGCTAGAAAATACAGATGAAAAGATGTTCGAGGATCTTAAACCTCATCCAATGTCACAACAAGCGCATCGGTGGCGTCGCGGAAGTTCGCGCATTCCGTGAGGATGCAATCAGCACCGTTCACAAACGCGGTGGCAAGGCGCAAAGACTCGTTCTCGGTCAATTTGTGGTTCGTGCGGGCGGCCGCAGCGAAAAGCTCTGCCGCCTTCAGCGACACATCGGCATTCACTTCGCAAAGGCGCACATTCGCCGACTTCTCGAAGAACTCGCGGTACTGCCTAGCAAGCACGCCGTCGTTTGCGCCATACGCCTTCCTGCAAATTTCAAACAAAGTCACAGCAGAGACCAAAACCTGCACATTGTTCTCGTAAACACCGTCCAACACGCCCGACACCACCGGATAATAGTCAGGATGCATCTGGAGGAGTCGCACCAGCGGCCCCGAATCCAAGAACAAAATACGACTCTGTTCAATCGACTTAATCATAATCTTCTGCAACAATTCACTACAATTAATAAACAATCATAAAAAAATTAAATAATTCATTTATAAATAAAACCGAGCTGGGGCCCCGCCCGCAAGAAGTACATTTTTACTTATTACGGGCTTGGGCGAAGCCCTCTCTTAATCATCTTCTTTTACAGGTTCGTAAATTTCCATGTAGGCGGCATCGTGACGCTGTCCAGAACGCATCATCTTGAAGCGACCTGCTCTCGGATAAAAATACCAATTCATCCATTCGCCGCTCATGTCGGTACGCTTGGTTTTAATGGCAATCGGCTTTTCGCCCATAAAGTAGTCGCGCTTGTGCGGAATCACGCGTTCCATGGCACGGTAAGTATGCACCGTATTCCCGGCCTTGCGTTCGATGGTTCCATGACCATCCTTGCTCCACGTAATGTTCACGATGCCATGTTCGTCCTTCAACGGTTCGCAAGTGTCAAAACCGCTAGCGCACCACAAGTACTTCGGGTACGAAAAGCTGTAAGATTCCAAGTTGAATGTTTCGACAATGCGGTTATTGCCTTTGAATGTCGGGTAATTACCTGCAAGCGTGTAACCGCCTACATTGTAATCTTCGCAGCCATGCTGAGCCACGCGAACAACGCGGTTAAACACGTCGACACCAACAGCGCAGCCTTCTTCCTTATAGACAAAACGGGCATGACCATTAATGTTCTTCTTTTCCAGGTTACCCATTTCAATTTCGGCAACATTGTCCCCTACACCGTTCTGTACGACAATGTTAAAACGGCTAGCGTTACTCGGAGAACTCTTCAGCACCACGCGACCCGTTTCCGAGACGTATTCGCCGCTCAAGTCCGCGTATTCCTGCTTAAAACGATCGAGTTCCGAGCGCTTGACCCACACATCGCCAAACTTGCAGTTCACGGGAACATAGCGAGGCGGAGCCTTGGGTTCGACTTCTTCATAAGTCACCACTCTTTGCTGCTTGGTCACCGTCTTGTATTTTCCGTTTTTACCGCGGACCTTTTCCTGAACATCGACAAAGCTTTCATGTTCAATCCTGTCTTTGGGAATCGGGAGTTCCTTGATGGCATCCGAGGACATCAAATAGCCTAATGGGCGTTTTTCATCAATTTCACCATTAATTTTCTTGAATACATCCAGTTTCATTTGAGCGAACGAACTGGCCGACAAAAAAGCCACCAACACCAACAAGAATTTTTTCAAAACAGTCACCTCTTTTGAATTATTAAATTAGATTAAAGCAGGCTTTATATGTAGCAAAAAATTCTATTAAGTTTTTTTTACTAACATTTAAACAAGGATTTTAAACGTAATACACTCAAGGAGAGTCCGAATGAAGAAAATGTTTCTCGCAACGTGTCTGCTTGCGGCATCCGTATTTGCAGCACCCAGTGCAGAAGAAGCCAAGGCCACTGCCGATCAGGCAAAAACTGCTGTAGAAGCAAAGGTTGCCCCAGCAAAGGCTAAGGCCGCAACGACCAAGAAGAAAGCTCGCACGGCAAAAGAAAAGGCCGCCGAAGTAGCCCCGGCTGCAGAAGCTAAGGCCGCCCAAGCCGCAGCTCCGGTCGCAGCACCTGTTGCCGAAGCAAAAGCAGAAGTCAAGGCCGAAGAAGTAAAGGCCCCTGTCGCTGAAGCCGCTCCGGCGGTAGCACCGGCCGCAGCACCTGTTGCCGAAGCCAAGGCCGAAGAAGCAAAAGCACCGGTCGAAGCTGCACCGGCACCTGCCGTAGCACCGGCCCCGGTCGCTGAACCGGCACCCGCACCGGTCGCCGAAGTCAAGGCTCCGGTGGCTGAACCCGCTCCGGTTGCAGAAGTCCCGACCGAAGTCGCTCCGGCCGAAGAAGTCGCTGCCACTGAACAGGTCTCTACGACCAGCCGCAAGAAAAAGAAGATGATCGAAAACGCCGTCTTCACAGTCAACCAGATTGATTTCGACATCAACGCCGACTTCGAACTCGAAGCAGGCAAGGTTCTTTGGACTTCCGAAGATGACAAAAATTCGGACAACTTCGAAAAGTGGAGCGGCCAGGCAAACCTCGCCATCCTCGCCGAAACGAACAACTTCAAGGGTAAGGTTGCACTCGCTTTCTACCCCGGCGACTTGAAGACTGATAACGTCCAGGGCAAAACCGGCTCTGCAGAAGACTACTTCTCTCTCGACGAAGCCTGGGCATACCAGAGCAACGGCTGGTTCAGCTTCAAGGTCGGTCGTTGGGACAACACGGACAAGAACGGCGACTACTTCGGTGGTTACATTGATGGTTACAAGAACGGCTTCCTTTCCACTCAGGATCCGGAAAACCAGTTTGAATTCGGCTTTGTTCCGAGCGAAAACATCGACATTGCCTTGTCCCTCATCAGCAAGGCCCCGCACCTCAACAAGGGCGATCTTCGTGCCGTGTTCAACTTCCACGATCTCCCGAGCCTCGAGCTCTTCGAAATCCAGCTCGGCTACCGCAGCAACATCTTCGACAAAGTCTACAATAGCGACGCTGTAGTGAAGCACAACATCTCTCTTAAGCTCCGTTACCCGATTATCCCGGATGCCTTCACGGTATTTGGCGAAGTCGCCCTCATGGACCTTTCCGATGACGTTGTCGCTCCGCTTACGGGTGGTATCGAATTCAACTTCAAGACTGTCGACCGCGTCATTCTCGAAGCTGAATACGTCAAGAATCGCAAGAAGAACGGCTACTACGAAGGCTCTCCGAAGCACGTCAAGGACGTTCTCGCAGCCCTCTACCTCGAAAAGGCTCTCACCGATCGTTTCTCGCTCTCCGCTGGTTTCCACAACTACGGTGCAACGAGGGACTACATGATCTCCGGCAACTTGATTGGCCGAATCAACTAATGAGACCGCTCGGTTCTATCCGCTCGGCTCAATCACAAAACCTTACGGTTCTACAAAGGCACCCTGCTCACGGCAGGGTGTTTTTATTTATATTACTAATAAATGTTTAAGGAGGCTGTGGATGAAATCAATCAAAACGTTAGCGGTATCGGCTACACTTGCGCTTATGGCTTGTGGCGACGACAATGCTGTCGGCCAAAACGAACTTCCGATTTCGAGTTTCGAAGATTCGAGTTCCAGTTCGGATGCAACCGTCACGAGTTCCAGTTCGGATGTTCTCGCGATAAGCTCCAGTTCTGACGTAGCTCCGGGAAGTTCCAGCTCAATGGATCCCGCAAAGTTTTCGAATGGTTCTATCATCACGGACGGCCAAGTCGTCGACCTGCGCGACGGCAAAACCTACAAGACGACCGTCATCGGCAACCAGGTATGGATGGCCGAAAACCTGACTTTCGACGTCCAAAGCCTCCTCCAGAATGGCAAATATCCTTTATACGACAAATATGACGGTCAAAGCTACGAAAACGTCTATTCTGTACTCAACGAAATCTATGATGGTTACGAAAATGTCCTAGGAATGCGTGTTTCAGAAAATGAAACGAACTTTTATTTCTGGACAATCGCAGTCGATAGTGCAGGGGTCTTCAGTACAAACGCCGTCGAATGCGCCAAGACCTATGACTGTTCCGAAACCGAGTTTATTCGTGGTATATGCCCCGAAGGGTTCCATATTCCGGCCCCATCCGAAGTGGAACAACTGTATAGAGCCGTCGGTGGAAAATGCACCGTACCCAAGTTAAATGCCAATGGAACCAACGACTACGGTTTTTCAGCACTTCCGACAGGAGCCATCACGCTGACCTATGATAACGGGTATATAAGTTACTTTGACAACAATCTCTATCCTACAGTATTTTTAACAACGAAATCCCAATCTTTATGGGGAATAAAAAAAGTAACAACCCGAGATCTAGGAAATAACGAAAAGGAGATTCTGGGGAACCTATTTATCGAGGACTCTTATAGAGATTACGTCCCGGTCCGTTGTCTAAGAGACGAGCCCGCCGGAGTCGATTGGGTGGATCCTCCTGCACCTACAGCACCCGAATTACCGGAATTTGAATACGGCGAGTTTACCGATACCCGCGACGGCAAGACTTACAAGACCGTCGTCGTCAACGGCAAAACTTGGATGGACCAGAACTTAGCCTACAGCTTGACCGATGAAGATTTTGATGAAGTCTATAAACTCGAAGGTTCCCGCCCACCAGACGAACTAAACTATACCTGCGAACATCCGCTTATCGGAACCCACGTCAGCTGCGGCTACAAATTCAAAATTGACTCCGATTACTGCAAAGCTCACGAAACGTCCTGCAAAAATTACGGCAAATTCTATACCTGGTACGAAGCAAACGTCGTATGCCCAGCCGGATGGCGCTTACCCACCACCGAAGAAATGGACGACTTTATGGATTCGCCCAACCCCTATGTAGTTTATAGCGGAGAATGTTTTATACGCGGTGTCAGTTTTGAAAGACTCATGGACAAGGACTTGAAAAAACTGCTCGACGAAGATTTAGGTAAGCACGTCGACTTTGAATTCTGGACCTCTACAGAAGCATCGCACAACAAGAACTATGTTGTTACGTCGCTAACTGGAGGATTGAGCAAAGGTGCCAGTGCCAACGTCCGCTGTATAAAAGAGTAACATAAAGCAAAAGCCCCCAACCGGGGGCTTTTTTGTAGTTAACCGTGAAAAAGAACTCACGATTCAAAACGATTAGAATCCCTTGCGTTCCAAGTCCAGCAAAAGCGACTGGAGCGATTCTTCGACGGAAGCACGGAAACTGGTGGATCCGAGGCTGCAACTAGCCACGACATCGTTACCGGAAGAAATTCGGATTACATCAAAGCCGTTTTCGGACGTGAAACAGACAGTCAAACCTTTATTCAGAGCTTTTTCGAGTAAATCGCGCATAGCGACTCCTTTAATGAGGTGATCAAAAACTTGGGTTGGCGCACCAACAATCTTAAACTAGGCTTTTTTCCTCCAAAAAACAAGCAAATAATTTTGAAATTCCATTATTTCTTTGTATTTTATAAAACAGGGGGACCTTTATGTTTGACTTTCATATCCATTTGGCTCGATTACCCCAAAAAAAGCAGTTGACGCAGCTGCTGTGCGACCGTAATTATAATTTTGTCGCTATCGCATGCGAGCCCTGGGAATGGGACGAACTTTCGCAGCTAAAAAAAGAGTTTTCGACAGACCATAAACCCATCAAGGTTTCTTACGGCCTCCACCCCATGATCGCGACCGAAGTGACCGACGGCATTCTGGCCAAGTTACGGGCCCGCATAGAAGATGACGAACTCGCCATGGTGGGCGAAGCGGGGATCGACAAGAGGTACCCGGGTTACGACGATGGCACACAGGACCATTTATTTATAGAGCAGGCCAAACTCGCCTTGGAATTCAAGCGGGACCTGCAAATCCACTGCGTGGGAGATTACCAGAGGATCTTAAAACTTTTGACCGAAGCCGGTTTTCTGCAAGATTTTGCCATAGGGCCTAACGCCCGACAATTACAGACGCTAACGCGATTGCAAGATACATGCCGCCCCATTTTCCACCGCTTTGGAGGGGATGCTAATTTCGTCAAGAAGGCCCTCCCCTACGGAGCGTTCTTTTCGTTGCACATGGACAGTTTTCGCAAGAAATCGACGGCGGCCGCCATCACGCTCATCCCGCAAGAACGAGTGTTCTTTGAAACGGACGCCGACGAAACGTTCATCCAGAACAACGACAAGGATTCTGTGCAATACACGGCAGAAGAAATCCTTGCGGAACTGGAAAAGCGTCTAGAATCAGTTCGTGCTGCCTACGCCGAGTGCTGTCAGTAATGGATCTGCAGACCTGATGGTCGCGGCTTGCACCTGAATGTTCGCAAACGCTCGGAACACTTCGAGCGTTTTTTTCGCCATTTCGACAGGCGTTCCGCGGCCGACTTCGAACACAGCCTGGAGCGGCGACATTCCCAAGTAACGCATCCCGCAGGTGCAAAGGCTGCTGATTTCGCCAAGCACACGCGGGTCCGGCGACGGCGTTTCAGCAAACGTCGCAACGATGACGCCCTTGCGGAGCGCAAGTCCCTGGATACGCAAACGGCCCGCCAACAGTCCAAGTTCGGTCACCAGTAAGAGCATCTTTGCCGGCGTCGGGACAGGGCCAAAGCGGTCTTGCAGTTCGCTTTCGACATTGCGGATTTCGTCCTGCGAAGTGATGCGGGCAATACGCTGGTACAGCGAGATTCTCGTGAGGCCGTCTTCCACGTAGTTTTCGGGCAAGTAGGCGTCCACGCCGATTTCCACACGCGGTTGTATCGGCTTTTCGAGAGCGCCGCCACGCAACATTTCGACGGCTTCACGCACCAAGCGCACATACGTTTCAAATCCGACTTCGGCGATGAATCCGTGCTGTTCCTGGCCGAGCAAGTTACCTGCGCCACGGATTTCAAGGTCGCGCATGGCAAGCTGGTAGCCGCTGCCGAGGTCGGTAAACTGTTCCAAAGCCTTGAGGCGTCGCATCGATTCCTGCGAGATTTCGCCACGCTGCGGAATCACGAGCAACGCCTTCGCAAGCACGCTGCTACGGCCCACGCGGCCACGCATCTGGTAAAGCTGACTAATGCCAAAGTGGTGCGCGTTCATGATGATAATCGTGTTCGCATTCGGCACGTCCAAGCCCGATTCGATAATGCTCGTGCTCACGAGAATATCGAACTTGCGCGAAAGGAAGGCGTCCATCACGCGTTCGAGTTCGTGGTCTTCCATCTGCCCATGCGCCACAGCGACCTTCGCATCAGGAGCCATCGCTTCGATGTCTTCGGCAAGCTTTGTAATCGTCTGTACGCGGTCATTCACGACAAACACCTGGCCGCCACGGGCAAGTTCGTCGAGAATCGCATTCTTCAAGACTTCGTCATCGCGCTGCATCAGCTTTGTTTCGACCGGCAAGCGGTTGATCGGCGGCGTATTGATGAGCGAAATGTCGCGAACGCCTGTCATGCTCAAGTGCAGCGAACGCGGGATCGGCGTAGCACTCATGCTGAGCGTGTCAACAGCTAGGCGGAGCTGGCGGAGTTTTTCCTTTTGCTTCACGCCGAACTTTTGCTCTTCGTCGATAATCAAAAGCCCCAAGTCCTTGAACTCGCTCTTGTTCGACAACAGCGCATGCGTTCCAATGACAATGTTCACGGAACCGTCGGCTACCTGCTTAAAGATTTCCTTCTTTTCCTTCGCGCTCTTGTAGCGGTTCATCAAGGCAATGTTGACCGGATAAGCGGCAAAGCGTTCGCAGAAGTTTTCGTAATGCTGTGCCGCAAGAATCGTCGTCGGCACGAGGATGGCGACCTGCTTGTTCGAGGCCACGCACTTGAATGCCGCACGCATGGCGACTTCCGTCTTTCCAAAGCCCACGTCACCGCAAATGAGGCGGTCCATCGGGCGACGGCTTTCCATGTCGCGCTTGATGTCGGCCGTGGCACGGAGCTGGTCTGGCGTCGGATCGTATTCGAACGATTCTTCGAATTCCTTTTGCATGTTGCCGTCAGGCGGGAAACCGAAACCTTCGACAAGTTCGCGCTTGGCATAAAGTTCCACGAGGTCGCGCGCAATCTTGATGACCTTTTCCTTGACGCGCTTCTTGATGTTTTCCCAGGTCTTGCTGCCGAGACGGTCCAGCTTTGTTTCCACATCGTCCGAGCGGTCGAGGCGTTCAATCTTTTGCAAGTCCGATACGGGGAACTTCAAGCGGTCGCCGCCCTCGTATTCCAGCAAGGCGCAGTCCACCATACCGCCGTTGACTTCTACACGGACAAGTCCCAAGTAGCGGCCGATGCCGTGATCTTCATGCGCCACAAGATCACCGCGATTGAGCGATTCGACCATCAACGCATTCGTGACAGAACCCGCAATCTTGTGCTTGCGAGCCTTGTTCGCATGACGATTCAGAATCCTCGTTTCGGTGAGGAACGCAACATTATCGTCTTCGAGCCAGAATCCTTCCGACAAGTTTCCGATAAAATAATCTTCGACCGGCAAACCGTCAAAAATTTCACGCAAGCGGTTCACGCCGCCAGGCGTCTGGGCCATCACGTAAACGCGACCGCCCTTGTCATAAAATTCTTCAATTTCTTTTGCAACCGCATCCGTTCCGTTCGACGTAAAGTCCTGCGCACGCATGTGCATCTCGTGCCAGTTGCCGTCATCGACCTTCACGCGAGTCACGTCAAGCGAAGCCCTGCCCACAAACAAGCGCGAGAGTTCGCCTATCTTGAACCACAGTTCATTCGGCGGAGCCATTCCCGGATCCGTCACGCGGGCTTCGTCATAAGCACCGCGGAATGCGCCATACATCTTCGAAGCTGTTTCAGAAAGGAGCGAAAGTTCTTCGAACACAAGCGACGCACGCGGCATGTAATCCAAGAGGCTTGCCACCAAGCGCTGGTGATGCGGACGACGCCACCAAAGCGATTCCGCAGGACCATCTTCACCAACAAGCACAGTTTCAGGAACCGTAAACTCACCCATCGGGAAAAATTCAATATGCGTCAGCTGCTCCAACGAACGCTGCGAGAAAATATCGAATGCACGGATGGACTCAATTTCGTCGCCGTAAAATTCAATACGAATCGGGTGCGGGTACAAAAGGCAGTTCACGTCGACAATGCACCCGCGAATTGAAAACTCGCCTACCCCGCTTACCATCGGCTGTTCCGTAAATCCGTGATCGAGGAACCACGGGCGAAGCGACGATGGCTCCAGCTGGTCGCCCACCTTGAGCGAACGCACCTGACGCATGATTTCGCCCGGTTCAGGGAGTTTCATCAAGAAGGAATCGAGCGGACACACTACAACGAAAGGCTTATCCGCACGGGAAATATCGCGGAAAAACTTGAGGCGTTCTTCGAGCACGCCCTCGAACGGGACCTTGATTTCGTAAGGTTTCAAGCCGAGCGACGGAAAGAACCTGACGAACTCCTCGCCCACCATGCTTTCCAGGTTTTCGACCCAGACTTCGGCGCTGCGGTAATCCTTAGCCACAACGAGAATGTTCTGCGGGCTTTTCAAGAACCGGTTCGCCACCATCATCGAAGCCAGCGGAACCGAAGCCCCGTTTATATGGATAGCCTCATTATCCGCATTTTCAAAAAGCGAAATCGCCGGGAACGAATTTTCTTGAAGGAATTCCGAAATGGTAAGCATAGAGGGAAATGTAGAAATTTACCACAAATGGAGACCTACGCCGAGATGAAAAAGGTTCCTAAGTTTCTTTTTCGATTCGTCATTTTCCCGATTATCATACTCACTACCATACAACAATTCATACCTTGCATTTATGGTCAAATAACCACCAATCGGCGCTTCACGTCCTAACTCTGAAATCCACGGCCTAAATTCAAATTGCAAGCCGCCACCCAAAGGGTTATGTTCAGATTTATTAATCACGCCCATTACAAATGGGAATGTCTTAATATACTTTGACTCATAAACATCGAAACCAATATAAACATCAAACCCATTACAAAGTTCATCATGTTTCCAATAACCAAACCCCAAAATCAATCTTTGAATTTGAAGGACTGCATTGATTTGATAACCACTACCAATGGCATGGAAATATTCACCACCTATACCACCTGTATAGTATCGTTTTATATAATAATGTTTTACGTCAAAATCAGTTTCAAGAGAAGCTTGTTTTAACTCCACTTGTTTCGTTATCCAGGGATTAAATTCTGATTCTGGATATTTATTTTGAAAGGCGATCAATTTCTCTATCAAAAGAGTGTCATTTTCATCATCAGAAGAGCCATTCCTACTGCCATACCTGTGAAAACGTCTTTTTTGAATAGCATTTCTTTTTATATCATTATCCAAACCATAATACTGTTTACTTATATGGTGATAATTCAGATCTTTCAACATCACAATCATCAAGTTGGCAAAATCCCGATATTCCTGCTTAGCAGAGCCTTCAGATATGAGCTTTAAGTGCCTCTGCAAATCGGCTCTTATCTGCAAAGAATCCAACAATTCATCATCAAATGCTGAAAACGGAGCTTCATTACTACAATCCCAAACCCCAACATAACTTTTATTAATAAAACGGTAATGTTCTCGAACCAGCGTAACTAACAACGAATCATACTGATTCATCAAAAAATAAATTTGCAAAAGCTCATAATTGTCCAACGCGCGTTCGCCATAACCAGAATTTTTCAATACAGCAACATATCGGAAAACTTCACTCGAATCCTGAGCCTGTAAGGATGTTAATAGAGAATCTCTAACTTTCGCTAATTCTCGTTTTTCGGGACCATCAAGAAAGGCGGGTAGCGGTTTAATATCGCACGATTGTGCAAAAATAAATGCATTCAGCAACAAGACAAATAAAAGACAAATTCGCATACAAGAGAATATACAATATTATTCATACGCGATGCGGCTGATTTTTCCGTCGAAATAAACGAAATCACCGTCTTTGTAATTCCACACGGCTTGGAACTTTGTCGGGAGTTTTAACCCATCGTCACGGACTTTGTACTCGCCACAAACAGCGGACCACGGCACATATTCAATCGAACCATCCGGAGCCACGACCGCACGGTCTTTTGTCGTAAACGAAGTCATTTCATATTCGTCATTGAAATTGAAAATGCCGCTCACCATTTGTCCGTAAGCCGAAATCGTCGCCTTGACTTGATGTTCATTGATTTCTTCAAACTGGATATAATCCTGAAGCAAGATGCTCGGAGCGAACATGCTCTCAGCCAAGAACGTCGCGAGGCATGCACGGTCCATTTCTGCACCGGTTTGGTCAAACAGCGTGAACACTTTTGCAATCACGCCCTTCATGCCGCCCTTGCCGTCGCGGTAATAGTCATAGCCTTGAAACGGAATGCCGAACAGACTGCTTTTTATCATCGCTAAACGGTTTGGACTCTTGACGAAATCATGCTGGATGTAATCGATTTTAAGATTCGGGCCGTTCTTCCCTTGGCTAAACGCGACATCGCGATACTCCATCTTCAAAAGATTCATCTTCTTTTTTCCGATGTAGCCATTTTTTTCGACGAACTTTTGGATTGCAGTCGGGAGGTTTGCAAAGTCAGCAGCAACGAAAACTTCGCCATTTTGATACAGCGCACTCGCCGCACTCAGTTCTTTAGAATCCTTTTCAAATTCAGCCTTTAGCGGTGAATACGGAATGCAAAACCAAACCACAAGCAACAAAATAAACGCAGCAACACAACTCAACACAATCATCAACTTTTTCCTTTTCATATTTTACCCAAAACAATATTCTCATCAAATCTTACGCAAATGTAGTATAATTCAATACATCAAAAAAGCACCTATTTTTACACTTTCTGCCCCATTTTACATTTTATATACTACTTTTATATCGTCAAAAAGCAAAGAGGTTTTTGGCACGCACGACGCAACTTCGACATGAAGACGCCACACGTGCAGATATTATGAAAAAGATAATTGTCGTGAACACTCCAAAGAACTGGAAGTTTCACATTCCCGAAGCCGAAATCGTCTCGGCAAAAGATTACCTAACCAATCCCGACTTTACAACTCAGAAAAACGTCCGCGTTTTTAACCTGTGCAAGGACTACAGCTACCAAAGCAAGGGCTATTACGTGAGCCTGCTTGCCGAAGCGCGCGGTCACAAGGTCATCCCGAACGTCAAGAACATCCGCGACTTCAAGGCCCCTGCCGTCGTGAAAATTATCAGCGACGATATCGACGAGTTAATTCAAAAGAGCCTCCGCAAACTGACCGGAACGGAGTTCGTGCTTTCGATTTACTTCGGGCAGAACGTGAGCCCGCAATACTTGGAACTTTCGCAAGCGCTTTACCGCCTTTTCCAGGCCCCGCTGCTTCGCGCCAAGTTCGTGTTCAAGCAGAAATGGTTCATCCAGTCCATCCGCCCGATCAGCGTTGACGAAATTCCAGAAACGCACAAGGACATGGTCGATCAGTTCGCGATTGAATACTTCCAGAAAGAACGCTTTGTGTCGCCCAAGACCGAAGAATACGTTTACGACCTCGGCATTCTCACGAACCCCGAAGAAGTCGAGCCGCCGAGCAACAAGGAAGCCATCCAGCTCTTTATCGAGGCTGCTCAAGAAACGGGTTTCCGCGTGGAGATGATCACCAAGACCGACTACCACCGCGTAGGCGAATTCGACGCCATCTTCATTCGCGAAACGACGAACGTCAACCACCACACGTATGCATTTGCACGACGCGCCCAGAGCGAAGGCATCGCCGTCATCGACGACCCCGACAGCATCTTGCGCTGCTCCAATAAAGTTTATCTGCAAGAACTCATGACGGTCGGCAAGATTCCCGCACCGAAGACGATTATCGCGCACAGCGAAAACCGCCACACACTTGCGAAGGAACTCGGATTCCCCATGGTCATCAAGACTCCGGATTCCAGCTTTAGCATGGGCGTCAAAAAGGCGAACAACAAGGAAGAACTCGAAAAGATTCTCGACACGATGTTCGAGCACAGCGACCTTCTGATTGCGCAGGAATTTACGCCCACAGATTTTGACTGGAGAATCGGCATTCTCGACGGCAAGCCGCTCTATGCCTGCAAATACTACATGGCAAAGAACCACTGGCAGATTTACAACTGGGATAGCAAAAACAAGAACGAAACTTGCGGCAAGTGGGATTGCCTCCCGATCGAAAGCGTGCCGCACGGCATCGTGAAAACGGCTCTCCGCGTCGCAAGCCTTATCGGTAACGGGCTCTACGGCGTGGATCTCAAGGAAATCAACGGCCACCCGGTCGTGATCGAAGTGAATGACAACCCGAGCATTGACCACGGTATCGAAGACCTCGTCGGCAAAAAGAAGATTTATCTCGCCGTGATGAGGAGCCTGCGCCACCGCATCGAGGACCGCCAAAACGCCGCCCAGCAAAAGGTCCTACAACACGAAAGGGAAATGTTTTTATAGAGAGTATAGACGAGAGACGAAAGACGAGAGATAAAAGCGAATTTATGAGCGACCTCATGGCTCATTGCAAAAAGGATTTTTATGACGAACTACAAAATCTGGGAACGCTTCGGCGTGGAAATGGAATTCATGATTGTCGATCGCGACACGCTCAACGTGCTGTCGCGCGCCGATGTTCCCCTCGGAAAAGACAAAGACGGCAACCAGCTTTCGGACATCGAATACGATGACATCGGGCTTTCGAACGAACTCGTAAGCCATGTGCTTGAATTCAAATGCGCCCATCCCAAATCGACATTTGACGGACTCGGCAAGCGCTTCTTCCACGAAATCCGCCGTGCAAACAAGAAGCTCGAAAAGATCAATGCAATGCTTTTGCCGAGCGCCTGCCACCCGTTCATGGATCCGGCAGAAATGAAACTCTGGCCGTACGATTGCCTCGACATTTACCAGACTTACGACCGCATTTTCAACTGCAAGGGTCACGGCTGGGCAAACCTGCAAAGCACACACTTGAATCTTTCTTTTGATGGCGACGAAGAATTTGGCGAGCTCCATGCGGCCATCCGCCTGCTTTTGCCGCTGATTCCCGCCATTGCTGCAAGCAGCCCGTATCTCGACGGCAAATACACCGGCTACCGCGACGCGCGAATCAATGTCTATCGCCACAATCAGGACAAAGTCCCTGAAATCACGGGCCAGGTCATCCCAGAACAAGCTTACAGCTACGACGAATACAACAAGATGATTTTTGACAAGGTAAAGAAGGCTATCGCCCCATACGATACCGAACACTTGCTGAATCACTTCTTCTTGAATAGCCGTGGTGCCATCGCCCGCTTTGACCGTGGTGCCATCGAAATCCGCCTCGTCGATATTCAGGAATGCCCGAACGCCGACATTGCCATTGCAGAACTCGAAATTGCAACCCTCAAGGCCATTGTAAACGGCAAGTTCGCGGGCAGTTCCAATGCCGCGGACGTTTCCGCGAGCAGTGAAAACATTGCCGCAAATTCCGTACCGCACACGCTCAAGGAATACCGCGAATTCTTGCGCAACTTCGACACGACTCGCCTGGCAGAACTCCTCAACAAGACCGTGAAAGACGCCGAAGACGCCACCATCGACTGGGCGGAATACCTCGCAGTCTTTGGCATGGATATTGCGAACACCCCAGCAACCACCTCCGCTGCGCCCCACAGCATAACGGCCGGCGACCTCTGGAAGCATATCTACAGCGTCGTGAAAAACGACCTCACCGAACTTTCCCAAAGCTACATGGAGAAAATGCTAAAAAGAGGAACGCTCTCCAGCGCCCTCTATAAAGCCCTCGGCGATACCCCGTCTCACGAAGCGTTCGTCTGCGAATACAAAAAATTAGCCGATTGCCTTGCGCACAACCGGCTGTATGGTCTAGAAGCCTAAATCGGTAATCGCTTTCTTGTAGTTCTGTTCCAGATACGGTAAACGTTCGACATCTTCAGCCATGATGTGTTCAATATTCAGAACACTGAAAATGACATACGGTTTAACCTTCATATCTAAGGCCTCAAGTTCCTTGGGGTCTTCTGTTTGGTAATAGAACTTCAAGAAGGCGTCCCAACATAGGTGCATCCCCTTCGAATCCATATAGTGCGTTGCCAACAAGAATGGGTCCGGCACGTAATGGCAGAAGAAGTAATAGCACCCTAAATCGTAAAGCGGATTGCCATAAGCGAATTCGCTCAAATCGATAAAGTAAGCGCCATTTTCGTTGAGAATGATGTTACCCGTCTGGAAATCGCCCTGAAGGCAAGTCATTGTCTTTGGCGTTTTTTCCAAAAGATTACGGGCAAAGGTCGCAACCTCCCCTCTCACAATCTTTGAAGAATCCAGCAAACGCATAAAGCGCTCTTCGACATTCTCAAAATCGCCTGCAGCGCATACCGTCGAATGCAAATGCCTTGCCTGATCCGCAAAGATTTTTATATAATGCTCTCGCTTTTCGGGCTCTTCGCCAACGCACTTCGAAATAGACCTCTTGCCGACAATACGCTCATAAATAAGACCTAAACGGCCTTCGAATTCGACAAGATCGCCCACTTGCGGTGTGCGAATTCCAAGTGAAAGCACTTTCCGGCATATTTCCTGTTCACGAAGAAGTTCTTCCTTCGTAGAACAATACCCCGGAAACCCCAATTTCAGCATCCACTTTCCATCCGGACTGTTGTAGTTTTCGGAATTATGGCGATTGCTGAACATATTCCATTTAGACAACTGTATTTTCTCCATAAACATAAAATACACCTTTTTTTTAGAAAAAAGCACCAAAAAAACAGAATAAAGTCAATATCGTTAAAAAAAGTTCACCAAAACAGTGAAGGAAATCACATTGTGAAATAATTCACACGCAAAGATACCCTTATCTAACTATTATTTTGAGCAAATAAAAAAGGAGTGAAAATGGAGACACCAAGCCGTAGTAACGATGGTGATGATTACATCCCGCCGTACAAGCCGTTATAAAATTTATGACAATGCAAAAAAACGAGCCCCGAAGGACTCGTTTTTTTTAATTAATCTAAAATCACTTTTGAATCAAATAGACTTAATACAAAGATCGGCAAAATCGCTTTAGTATCAAGCAAAACAAAATTCGCTCTGAATCAAGCGAGAAAAACTAATTTGACTTAGTGCCTAGCGAGACAAAGAATCCGCGACCGAAGGCGTACAAGTAGTACGTCGAGAGTCGCGGTGATGCCGTATCGCGACGGCAATAAGACAAATTACACCTTCAGTTCGCCGGCGTCGATGTTGGCCCAATCCGGTACTGCTTCAATAGCCGGGCGGACTTCTTCGGTCACAAACTTCACGACCTGACCCGGAGCGCGGCCCACGAACTTGCGGAGGTCGAGGATTTCCTTGAGCTTTTCTTCGGTGATACCAAGCTTCTGGAACTTTTCGTTCTTGAGGACGCGTTCAAGGAGATCGTTATCCTTGCCCTGTTCCTTCACGACCTTGCCAGCTTCCATGGACATCACGCGGATTTCTTCGTGGAGTTCCTGACGGTCGCCGCCATTCTTCACGCCTTCCATGATGATGTTTTCGGTAGCCATGAACGGGAGTTCGGCCATGATGCGCTTTTCGATGACCTTCGGATAAACGACAAGACCGTTCGTCACGTTTTCAGCGATGATGAGCATGGCGTCCATAGCGAGGAATGCTTCCGGAATAGCGAGGCGCTTGTTGGCGCTGTCGTCGAGCGTACGTTCGAACCACTGCGTTGCCTGCGTGAAGGCGGTGCTGTTGACCTGAGCCATCACAAAGCGAGCGAGGGAGCAGATACGTTCGCTGCGCATCGGGTTACGCTTGTAAGCCATGGCAGAAGAACCAATCTGCGTCTTTTCGAACGGTTCTTCAACTTCCTTCACGCCCTGCATGAGGCGCATGTCGGTGGCGAACTTGTGCAAACTCTGAGCAATGGAGCTGAGCACCTGATTTACGCGGTTGTCCCACTTACGAGTGTAGGTCTGACCCGTGATGGTGAGCACGCGGTTGAAGCCAGCCTTCTTGGTCACGCGGCGGTCGAGTTCCATGATCTTTTCTTCGTCGCCGTTGAAGAGGTCCATGAAGCTAGCCTGCGTACCGGTCGTGCCCTTCACGCCACGGAACGGGAGCACATCGAGGAGGAAGTTCACTTCTTCGAGGTCGATGAGCATGTCCTGGAGCCAGAGGCAAGCGCGCTTGCCGACAGTCGTGAGCTGGGCAGCCTGGAAGTGCGTTGCACCGAGCTGGGCCATGTCCTTGTATTCCATGGCAAACTTGGAGAGCTTGTCCATCACGCGGCAAAGACGCTTGCGCACGATGATCAAAGCCTGCTGCATCTGGATAAGGTCGGTGTTGTCGCCGACGAATGCAGACGTTGCACCAAGGTGAATGATGCCCTTGGCCTTCGGGCACTGCACGCCGTAAGCGTAAACGTGGCTCATCACATCATGACGGCGACGCTTTTCTTCTTCTTCGGCAACTTCAAAGTTGATATCGGTTGCGTGAGCCTTGAGTTCATCGACCTGTTCCTGCGTAATCGGGAGGCCAAGCTCCATTTCAGATTCGGCAAGGAAAATCCACAGCTTGCGCCAAGTCTGGAACTTGTACTGCGGGCTGAAGATGAAACTCATTTCTTTGGAAGCATAGCGCTTGATAAGCGGGCTTTCGAATTGATCACGCATGATTTATCCTTTTTTAAGTTTTTTACATCGCCAAATGTAGAAAAACTGAACTTGAAATGGCTACCAAAGATGGATGCTCACACCTCTTTTCCATCCACAAAAGAATCTATATTTTCCCAAAACAAAATACGAAGATCCTTATGAAGCGTAAATTCAATAAAATTATTCTTTCTATGGCAGCGTTGATGCTTGTCGCTTGTGCAGGCAACAAAGGGAATTCCGTATCCACCGAGCCGCAAACACAAGCTCCTGTTCAAGCGCAAACTCCGGCTCAAACAAAAACGCTCCCCGATGGTACACCGCTTTATGACGATGCCGCGGTCAACGCCAGTTACTACATGCAGCAGCTCGCCGCAATTCGAGCGGATTCCTTAAAAGCCGTGGAAACAACAGATTGGATGAAATTCAGGAAAGAATTTTTAAGGTGTAGGCTTTCTCAGCCTGATCGTTTTGGAACTGTAGGGATTGAAACTGTTATAAACCTTGCGCGAAAGTCCGGTGATACCGAAGAACAGTTGAAAATGTCCCAAGAACTTTTGAACATTAACTTCACCAACATCTCTGCACATTACGCATTTTTATCGAGCCCCACTACCGATGAAAGCGTCAAAGAATTTCATAAACAAGTTATCAAGGGCTTGCTTAATTCCATCCGTGAATCGGGTCAAGGGAATTCTACAGCAAATGCTATTTATGTCATCAGTGTAGACGAGGAATATGACTTCATTTACCTCAGCGGCTTTAAGCCCGTCCGCCAAGAGTTAATCGAAGAAAACGGACGTTATTACGACCGCTTGATAACGGAAGCCGAAGGCAAAAAATACCAATTTTACTTTGATATTTCCGACTTTTACAAATATTATTAGATAAAAACAAATTTATATGTAAAAATCTTAACTTCATAAAAAAAACGCGCTATAGCGCGTTTTTTTTTACATTTCTTCGGCGAATTCTTCCATCGGCTTGCGTACTGAATGTCTCGGAGACGGACCGCCGTTTTCTGCATCAGCATAACCAATATCCAAGAGGCAAGCAAGCTTGACGTTCGGCTCAAAACCGAATTCATGTTCGATGTGAGAAGCGTTGAATCCGCGGGCCCAAAGCGTTGCAAGGCCCAAGTCCGTAGCCTGCATCATCATCGAAGTCGTCACGATGCTCGAATCCATAATGCCGCTCTTGAAGTCATCGAGGTACGTAACCGGCGTATAAACCTTGTTGTCGTCGTAGCAGACCATCAGCACCACGGGAGCGTTATACGCCATGCGCGTGAGGCCACGAATCTTCTTGAGCATTTCGGGCGACTTAATTACCTTGACAAACACGGGTTGGCCGTTTACCGCCGTCGGAGCGATACGCCCCGCTTCGAGCACCTGGGCAAGTTTTTCGGGTTCCACGGCACGGTCGGCAAAAGCACGGCAACTGAAACGATTTTTGGCAAGTTCAGCAAATTGCATTACGGGCTCCTTTTAAAAACTTTATAGCTAAAAAAGTATACCATGAATATAATAAACAGCGCTCAAACAAAAGCGCAAATTAAAGCTAAATCTCGCCAAAACATGCTAAAATTTCTAACTTTTAGCCCATGAAAAATTTTTACGTTACTACCCCGATTTACTATGTGAATGATGCCCCGCATATCGGGCATTCCTACACCACCGTTCTTGCTGACATCCTGACCCGTTTCCACAAGATTATCGGCTACCAGACATTCTTCTTGACCGGTACCGACGAACACGGCCAGAAGGTGCAGCGTGCTGCCGCAAAGCGTGGCGTTACCCCGCAAGAACATGTGGACGAATACTACCACCGTTTTGAAGACCTGTGGAAAAAGATGGGTATCGGTAACGACTTCTTTATCCGCACCACGATGCCGGAACACAAGGCTTTTGTGCAGGAATGCTTGCAGAAGCTCTGGGACAAGGGCGAAATTTATTCCAAGGAATACGAAGGCTGGTACTCCGTCGGCGAAGAACGCTTCTTTAGCGAAGACGAACTCGACGAAAACAAGTGCGACCCGATCAGCCACCGCCCGGTGGAATGGCTCAAGGAAAAGAACTACTTCTTCAAGATGGGTTCTTACCAGCAGAAGTTGATTGACTTCTTGGAAAGCCACAAGGACTGGATTGTACCGGACTACCGCTGGAACGAAATCCGCGGATTCTTGCGCCAGCCGCTGAACGACCTCTGCATCAGCCGTCCGAAGATCCGCTTGAGCTGGGGCATTCCGCTCCCGTTCGACCCGGACTACGTGACCTACGTTTGGTTCGACGCCCTCCTCAACTACGTGAGCGCCTCCACCGCATTCCACAAGACTTATGCTGACGGCACTCCGATTTGGCCCGCCTCTTACCACCTCATCGGTAAGGACATTTTGACGACCCATAGCGTCTACTGGCCGACCATGCTCATGGCTCTCGACATTCCGCTTCCGCAGCACATCCTCGCCCACGGCTGGTGGCTCGTGAACGGCGGCGAAAAGATGAGTAAGTCCGCTGGCAACGTCGTGAATCCGATGGACTACATGGAAAAGTACGGCATCGACGCATTCCGTTACTTCCTCGCCCGTGAAATGGTCGTCGGTCAGGACGCCAACTTCACGCACGAAGGCTTTGTCCGCCGCATCAACAGCGACCTCGCCAACGACCTCGGTAACGTTTTGAACCGCGTACACCGCCTGGTACTCACGAACTTCGAAGGCAAGCTCCCGGCTCCGACCGCAATCGATGACGCCGCCAACGAAGTCATTACCATCGCTAACCGTGTCCGCACGAACGTGATGGAATGGATTCCGCAGGTCAAGCTTTCTCAGGTCGTCGAAGAAATCATGACGCTTGTCCGTAGCGTGAACCGCTACCTCGAAATCAAGGCTCCGTGGAAGCTAGCCAAGGATCCGAACGCCAAGGACGAACTCGCTACCGTGCTTTATGTTTCTGCTGAAGCCGTACGTCTTTCGTTGAGCATGCTCTGGCCGGTCATCCCGGGCAAGAGCGAAGAAGGTCTCGCCATGATCGGCAGCAAGTTCACCGACCAGAACGACCTCGTCTGGGGCATTCTCAAGGGTGGCGAACAGTTCGGCGAAGGCAAGCCGCTCTTCCCGCGTATCGAAGAAGAAGTCAAGAAGCAGCCGCAACAGCAGGCCAAGCCGAAGCAGAACAAGCCGCTTATGGCTGCCGACGTTCCGGCCGCAATGGACCTCCGCGTGGCCCAGATCGTCGAAGTCGCCGACCATCCGGATGCAAATAGTTTGTACGTTCTCAAGGTCGATGCTGGCGAAGGCGAACCGCGCACCATCTGCAGCGGCCTCAAGAACAGCTACAAGGCCGAAGAACTCAAGGATCGCAAGATTCTCTTGTTCGCAAACCTGAAGCCGAACGCCCTCCGTGGCATCATGAGCCAGGGTATGCTCTTTGCAGGCGACCTCGACGCCGAAACGCATACTTGCCGACTCGTGAGCGTCCCTGCCGACGCCAAGCCGGGTGACCGCGCCTTGTTCAAGGGCGTTGCCCCGAGCGAACCGCGCGAACTCAAGGTGAAGGACTTCGAAAAGATTGCCCTCACCGCCAAGGGTGGCGCTGTGTTCTGCGGCGAAATCGCTCTCGAAGTGAACGGCAAGGCCGTGACCTGCGACGTCGCCGACGGTAATGGAATACATTAAAAGACCGCTCGGCTCTATCGCAAGATAGAACCTCCGTCTTCGCCTCGCTACCACCTAAAGGTGGCCATGTCCACATAAGTGCTGAAGCACTAAGTGGCCAAAGGTCGCCAACACGACTCGTTTATACGAGTCGCTTATGGCTCACAGAAGACTGCATTCATCATCCAGCCCCTGTAAAACAGAGCATGACGGAATAACTCAAAATTGCGAAGAACATTTACAAAAGGACCCGCGACAAGCGGGTTCTTTTTTGTATATTGACCAACATGAAAGAATTCATTCAGAAAATCAAGAAAAACGGCCTCGCCTACCTCAAATCCTTAAATTGGATTGTCTTGCTCGGCATTGCAGCATTCAGCATCGCTCTAGCCATCATCAACAACATTCGAGTCGATGACGCCAAGTCCGTCGATTGGATTGGCTCTCAAGAAATTCTCGAAAAACCGGCAGACATCCTGTAAGGAGCGACCATGAAAAAGACTATCATTGCAGGCATTCTCCTTTTCGTTGCCACGTTCTTTGTTGCCGTCGGTGTTGCCGAAATCAGCTTCCCCGAAACGTTCCTCACGTTCACGGATCAGGACTGGCTCCTCAACATTTGGCCCAAGGCTTACCGTTACAACATCCACGTCGGTGTCGGTGCTGTCGCCATTGCTTGCGCCTTGATTTTCCCGGCGCTCAAAATCAAGAAGGATTTTGCCACCCGCGCCCTCGAAACGCTCTGCCGCGTTGGCATTGGCGGCATGTTCATCTTTGCCTCGGTCTACAAGATTCAAGACCCGCACCAGTTCGCCACGCTCGTCGCTCAGTACCAGTTCTTCTCGGCACTGCATATCGACTTCGTGAACAATTTCTTTGCGCTCGTGTACCCGCAATTTGAATTCTGGTTCGGCCTTGCGATGATCGTTTCGCCGTTCGTCAAGGAATCGGCATTTGCGATTTTCTGGATGTTCGTCAGCTTCATCATCGCCCTCGCCTGGGCGCTGTGGAACGACCTCGGCATCACCTGCGGTTGCTTTGAACTTCAAGACGGCGCTGCCCACGACAAGGCAGAAGCCTGGACAAGCCTCATCCGCGACCTCATCCTCATCTGGCCGACGCTCTGGCTCGCCTTCCGCGAAAACAAGAGCCTCATTGGAATCTGGAAAAAAGACAAGAAGGAAGTTCAGTAATGCAATCGTGGCATAAATCGGCACTGCCCTTAGCGATTAGTGTCGTCCTTGGATCAGCACTCGCCTGCTCGGCAAAAAACGTCGATATGCCACACCACATTACATTTGCGGATTCAGCGCATTCCAAAGAGCTGCACATCAACGCTCAACTTTTGGATTCCGTTGTCGTCACAAATCTTTCGAACGCCCCGACGCATTACGACAACTCCATGTCCGTGCGTCTATTCCTCGATGGAAAACTGACTGACGCCTTCCGCTTTGACGCCCGCGTCAAGGTCAATACGGACCATACCAACCGATACATCAACTTTAATTACTACAATCCCGACGAAGGAATCCCGTACAACAAGCAAAGCGAAAACAAACGCACTTGGGACCTGTTCGCCGCCAACTTGAGCTATGAACTCGAACCGCTGAAGCTCCTCGCCGGATTTGACTTTTTAGAATGGGGCCCGGCCCGCCGTAACCATGTCATCTTGCGTGGGGAACGCAACTTCTACCGTCCGTGGCAAGACAGTTCCAGCCGCATTCCGGATGCTGCCCCGCTCCCCTATTTCGGCTACCAGTTCACGCTCGGCCCTCTCGAATACACGCAATACGCCACAAAACTCTACGAAAAAAAAGGCTTCGGAAAATACTTCCATGCGCATCGCCTCAGCATGAATTTGCCCCAAAACATCAAGCTTGGCCTCTCCGAAACCTCCCTCTACGGGACCAGCATCGAGCCTGCAGGTTCCAACCCGAATCCCGACAGCGATAGCACCGGCCGCGAGTTTGAATGGGCATACGTCATCCCGTTCATCCCTTACGTTTTCCAGGAACATTTACAGGGCGACCAGGACAATATTTCACTCGCATTCGACTTGAGCGTCAAGACTATCCCGAACTGGGAATTCTACGGAGAACTCTTGTGGGACGACATGAAATCCCCGACGAGCATGTTCGATGATTCTTGGTGGGGTAACAAGTGGGCCGCCACAATCGGTGTTGCCCGCGATAACATTGAACTCGGCCCAGTCAATCTCGACTGGTTCTTTGAATACACGCGAGTCGAACCGTGGGTGTACACGCACCACAAAGGCAAAGGATACACCTACGCCAGTTACGCCCAAAGCCTCGGTAGCGACCTCGGCCCGAACAGCCAGGAAATCCATACCGAAGTCAGCGCCACCTACGAGTTTGTAAAAGCCACACTCTTCTTTGGAGCCGTCGCAAAGGACAGCGCCTTTGGCGGACAAATCAATGACCTCCACACGCCCGAAAGCGCCATGGACAAAAAATTCCTGAACGACGAAACGACCATCCGCTATAAGGAACTTGGCTTTAAAGTGAACGTCATGCCTTGGGATTGGTTCAGCTTTACGTGCAGCTACACCCGCTTCTTCGGGGATTATAAAGGCTACCGCGCCTATGCCGTCGGTAGCCTCCAGTGGTAAAACCCACGATGTCACCCCGGCCTCAGTGCCGGGGTCACCTTTTACACTAGAACAACTTTTTCAACGATTCGTCGTCCGTTACCGCTAGAACCTTCTCCTTCCATTCAGGATTCAGCAAAAGCTTTGCAACGTTCGCAATCGCTGTGGTATGCGCCATCGCCGATTCCTCGGGCGAAAGCAGCACGCACATGAATTGGGCGGTTTCTTCATTACGCGTCTTGACCCCCGTAATTCCAGATTGGCAGACGACAAAAGCCATCAGCGGACCAGGCAATCCGGGAACACGCGTATGCGGGAGCAAAAGCCCCTGCCCCATGTAAATGCCTTGGGCGATACGCGCCGAAAGCCCCTTCCAGGTTGACATGGCGTCAAACTTGTAAGGGCCATTCACAAGAGCGTCGTAAGCATACCCTAAAGCACGATTGAATTCAACAGGCTGCGCATAGACATGCGTATAGATTGGAGTCATTACTGCAGAGCCCAATCCATAAATTTAAAGACTTCCGGATCAGTCGCCTTGACGACCTTCCTAAATTCTTCAAACAGTTCGCGAAGCTTGGCCTTGCCCGGTTCAATGTACTGCTCGAACTTTTCGATCTTCTTGACCTTGGAGAGGTAGCAGTAAGCGCCCAAAGCCTGCATCAAGCGCTGCAAGCTAGCATGCACAAAGCCGTCCCAGGCATCGTCCTTCGTATAAATTCTCGTTCCGCGGTACTGGCTGCGCCAATATTCAAAGAAGTCCTTGATCATCGGGAGCGGGAGATTGACGTACGGATCCCAAAGGAGCGATGCGATGTCATAGAACATCGAACCACGACGAGCGCCCTGGAAGTCCACGAAAGCGACTTCGGAATTCGGGCGGATCATGATGTTCTGGCTCTGGAAGTCACGATGCATGAGCACCTTGGTCTGAGCTTCGACAGAAACGGCGATAAGCGAATAGAAGTTGCGGACCGATTCCGGAATTTCCGTAATGCCCTTGTGGAGCTTCAGGTAATTTTCGGTAAAGTAATCGGTTTCCCACTTGAGGGCCGAAAAGTCGAATCGACGAAGCCAAATATCGGTGTGGTGGCTGAACAGCGGTTGGCTTGCATTCTGCCACTGGATAAGGGCATCGATCACTTCGGGGTAAAGAATACGGACACTACCCGAAAGCACCTTGCTTCCGTTAGGATAAGCTTCGTCCAAAAGACTGCGCTTGCCCAAGTCTTCTTGCAAGATCTGGCAAGTATCTTCATCGACGCAATAAACGCGCGGCACCGGCAGTGCATATTCTCTAAAAGCCTTAGCATATTCGACAAAATGCTTGAAATCGTCGTTTACTTCGGAACTGATCTGCAAGACACTCGTGCGTTCGCCATCTTGAATACGGAAATAACGCCTCCCCGAGCCAGCACCGGCAATGGGAGTCAACGAAAGATTTTCGGTATAACCATGAGTCAAAAGGAACTCATGGATTTTCGGAGAAATTTGAATTAAATCGTTTTGCATACTTTTAATATACTTAAAGAAATAGGAAAATGACAAGAAAAATTAATGGAGCGATGAGTTTTGAGCAATGAGTAACGAGAGATGAGCCGTGAGCAATAAGTCTTTTGCCGTAGGCTCCAAATTTTAACTCACAGCTGAAAGTTGACAGCTCACTGCTACGAGAACTTTATTCGCGGATCGACTAGCGTATAAAGGATATCGCTAAAGAGGCGACCAATCATCGCCATAAGACTGCTGAGGAAAATAATTCCCATGACCACGTTATAGTCACGGTTGACCATGGAATTGTAATAAAGGAGCCCCATGCCGTCGATGTCAAAGACCTTTTCAATAAGAAGTGCGCCAGCAAACATGAGCGTACAGATTTCAGAAAGTCGAGTGGCAATCGGGATAAGCGCATTGCGGAGCGCATGGCGGACAAGCGCCTGCTTAAAGCTGAGACCTTTCGCAAGAGCCGTGCGCATGTAGTCCTTGCCCAGTTCCTCGAGCGCAGAGTTCTTCATGAGGAACGTGAGGAATGCGAATTCGCTAATCATGTAGCAGAATATCGGGAGCGCCAAATGCTGCGCCAAGTCGGCGACCTTACCAAAGAACGAGAAGTCCTCGAAGTTGTCGCTCGTGAGCCCGCCCAACGGGAAAATGTCCAAATACGAACCGCCCGCCAAGAAGATGATGAGCAAAATGCCAAGCGCATAACCCGGCATCACGTAACCCGAGAAAATAAGGCCGCTCGTAAAGAAATCCAGCTTGCTACCGTGATGAACCGCCTTCCACAAGCCAAGCGGAATGCAGATAAGGTAGCTCAAGAAAAATGACGTGACGCCAAAGAACAACGAAATCGGGAAACGACTTACGATAACGTCCCACACCGGGAGGCCGTAAGTATAGCTTTCGCCGAGGTTCAAATGCAGAACGTTCCACAACCAAGTCAGATAACGTTTCCAGGCCGGTTGGTCAAAGCCAAAGTAAGCCTGGATTTGCGCAATCTGGTCGGGCGAAAGCGCCTTGGAAGCATCTACCCCACCCTTCATCGAAGCCGCCTGCTGCGCACGAGAAATCAGCTCTTCGACAGGTCCACCCGGCAAGAGCTGAATCAAGATAAAGCACACCAATGAAATCCCGATGAGCGTCGGGATCATTAGCAGCAAACGACGAAGGATATAGGAGCGCATTTATCTCATCTTTCCGGAGCGCAGCACGTC
>Ga0265300_10000954_pt1 | contig 28811 bp, 47 predicted proteins | sample AusTroGonzalo_MG_FD_193482 | JGI IMG/M metagenome (GOLD analysis project Ga0265300, IMG submission 193482) | Bovine rumen microbial communities from tropical cattle in Woodstock, Queensland, Australia - Gonzalo_03 | ecosystem: Host-associated > Mammals > Digestive system > Stomach > Rumen ...
ACTGTACCTAAAACTGTACCTAAACCACATAAATATAAGAAAAACCCTTATTTTCAAGGGTTTTTTGTTTACTTGGTGGAGAATATGGGCAACAACCATTGATGGAAATAGGTGAAAACAAGCAAAATCACAGAGAAAAACAGTAGTTATAATAGGAAAAATGGGTAAAATTAGGGCAACTTTAACGCTCCTAAACTGTACCTAAAACTAAACTGTACCTAAACTGTACCTAACAAAAAAGTGCCAGGACTTTCACCTGGCTGTTTTTTATAGAAGGAGATACCCATAACGGTCTTATTTTGTTGCTATGTCGCTTAAGGCATGCTGTAATTCATCTCTGCTTGCTTTCAATCTATCTATGCCATTGCCATCAATCATGTGGTTAGTAATTGCCTGCAAGCCATTGAGTATTGCTTTATCTATTTCTGCATGCCTATCTGCCTTTTCTTTTAAGCTCTTTATGTCATCCTTATTTTTCTTTACATCATCCAGTGGTGTTTTTGCTATTTTCCATAGCCCATAAATAGCCACTAAACCACTGGCAATAGAAACAAGGGTACTAAACTCTGTCTGCATAGTACTTAGCCTTCTACTTCTTCATCCATCTTTTCTTGCTTGGCTTTTTCATATTCCTTTTTGCTCATGCCAATACACAGAGCTAGAAACATGCCAAAACCACCAATGCTTGTGCCAATCTCTAAGCCATAAGGCAACTTCCAGGTGGTTGCTAATAAACACCAAAAAAACTCAATAGCAGGTACAATGTTGATTGCAATGTACTTAACTGCATCATAAAACTCATTACTCCATTTAAACATTGATCTAACCCCCTTAACTGATTGTCAATACATGGGTGCTACCATCTTGAGATACTGTTGGTACAGTAGCATTACCAGTAATAAGTGAGCCATTTACATAAGCCTTATAACCACTGATGATATTAGATGCTGAAGCTGCACTGCTTGAAATGGTAGTATCTACAACCATGCTTGAGCCACTTACACCAAGTATAGTTGCACCACTCTTAATGTTGCTTGAGATGATTTTGTTTTGCTCTGTGGTTGAAATAGAAACAGTACCACCACTGGTATATCCAGCTGGTATTGATACTGTGCCTGCCTTTGTGCTGATAGTGCCACTGGTGCTACCATTATTTGCCATAGAGCCATTGACTAAGCCACCACTGCCATAAGCACTCTTACCGGTTAAAATATCACCAGTAGCTGCTGTTGCATCACTTGTTTCATAAAAAATAGCATTACCACCACCACTTATAGGTATTTTTACTTGTGGTACTGAGTTATAAGTTACTCCATTGATTACTACATTTTTGCTCATGTTTTAAACCCCTTTCACAAAATGATCTGTTGAGTTAAATAAAGTGGTAATGTCTTGCTCAACCCAAGTGCCATTGACCTTTTTATATCCTTGTAACACCTCTGCCCAGTTGCCATTGATTTTTGTGTACAAAGTATTATCTGTTGGTATGTACTCTGCATATAAATAAGTCAGTGGTATATTACTGTCAGCAATGCTAGTTGTATCTACATGGGCATCTGTTGCATTGCCATTGCTCCAACTCAAGTAGTATTTATACTCACTTGAAGCATCAGTGTAGCCATTAGATGATGAGTTTTTAAACTGCCAAAACTTATTATCAACATAATGCCAAAATCTATCTAAAGTGCCTACTGTATTCATACGCAACCCATTAGCATTATCACAGTACAAATATTGCCCACCAATGGATAAACCGGTAGTGATAACGTTGCCTGGTGATGTTTCCACACATGAAAACAGTGCCTTAGATGCTACAGAGCCAGTTATGGAGATAATACCATTAGTGGCTGTTACTGCTATACCTTTGAGTGTCCTAGAGCCATTAGCTTCATTGCTCAGCAGGTAAATAGTGCCACTTTCACCATTGCCAATTAGATAACTCTTGCCAGCTTCCATTGTTGTTACAACCCTATATTGTGTATAAGTTGGTGCAGTTACTGTAACTGTGCATGTATCAGTATAGCCACCATCAGTAGTTGTTACTGTGATGGTTGCTGTACCTGCTGATACTGCTGTGATCTGACCACTTGAGTTAACAGTTGCCACAGATGTATTATTACTGCTCCAACTGACTGATTGGTCAGTAGCGTTAGATGGTGTTACAGTAGCAGTTAGTTGCTCAGTTGCTCCTTCTTCTAGGCTTGTAGAGTTTTTGTTGAGTGATACTCCAGTAACATGTACTGTTTCAGCAGTAGTTACTTCTATTTCAGCACCATATACACTGGCATAACTGCTTGAGCTAGTACTGCTTCTTCTTAGTGGTACTCTAATACCAAAGTTTGCTCCATACCCTTTTAGCGTTGCCCAACTCAATGATGTTGGTATTGCAAAAGAGTAAGTGTTTACTGTAGCACTAGGTGTACTGGAAATAGCAGTATTTGATATTGATGTTGTGCCATTATAAAGAGATGGTCTATAAGATGAGCTGCTTTCACTTAAGTTAGTAACAGCCATTTTGATTTTTACAGTAAAACTGTTTACTGTTGCAGTAGTTGGTACCGTATTAAAATCAAAACCTCTTATGTAAATGTAGTATGTGTTACTGGTAGAGTTTCTTGTGTTGTTTAACTGTGCATAAGTTGTACTATCAGTATTTGTATACATGTTAGTGTCATTAGTAACACTTGTATACGTTGCATTGCTTCTGTAGTAAGTGCTTGGAATTAGTCTATAGGTTGCCATACTAACCCACCTTTAGGTATATATCACCATTAGAGCCTAGTGATGATGATGGTGTGCTGTTGCCAGTATAGTATGTGATGATTACCAGGTTGCCAGTAACTTTTGAGCTATTTACATAGGCTGTTTTATTAAGCACTATATCACTGGTTGTAGCATCAGCATCACTGCTGTCAACAAATACTGCATTACCACCACCATTAGCCAAAGGCACTTCTATTGATGGCACATTATTATATGTTGTGCTTGCTATTCTTACATTTTTACTCATGATACTGTTAAAAACGCTCCATTCCAACCTATTTTTCCATAATTGGATGGTATAGGGTTTACTACAACATTTTGGTGTAAAACCAGGTCAGCAGTTTCAAGTGTTACTGCTTCATCTCCTGGTGTTACTTCATACTCACCATGATAATCAGCATATATTGAAGCAACTATTTTAGTGTCATTTTTCAGTTTGATCTCTTGTAGGTTACTGTCAACTGATAGAGTATAACTGTTGCCAGTTTCTACAGTCATCTGTACTACAAGTGGTATTGTCATGTTAACACCTCACCAATTAAGTTTTCAGTGATATAAACTTTTACAATGTTAGTGGCAGCTCTAGAGCCACCATTATAAGTCCAGTTAAGTTGCACCTCAATATTGCCAGTTTTAAAGGCTAAGCTCTCTTCTTGTGAAAAGTACACATCTACCTGCCTTGCTGTTACTACAATATCTTCTCCAGTTTTTGTGATGCTTCTATCTAACTGGGTAAAGGTTGCATATACATTACTGGCTTGTGTCAGATCAACTGTGTTATCTGCAATTTTCAGCTCAAAAGTTGGTGTTGTACCTCTAATCATAAAGCCCACCTCTCAGTGTCACTCTTTATCATTTCCAGTTTCTTATTGGCTTCAATCATGCCTTTGCTGATCTGGTCTAGCTCATCCTCTAATTTAAGGTTTTCTGCTTCCAACTTTTCTGCTCTTGCTTTTTCCTTTTCATAAAGGTTTCTATAATCAAGCATTGGTAAATCTTCACCATCCATGATAGCTGCCCAAAACTTATTGCCATCTATGGTATCAATCAGTGCCCAATTATTGGTGTTTTCTACCCAGTCATACACATTGTAGATACCTTTTGTGCATAGCTCATCATAGATTTTCCCATTTAAAGAAGGCTCTGCTCTAAGCCTTCTAGTGTCACTATTGATGTATACCTGGTGTTTGTTTTCATCTCTCTCTACTGGTTTAGGATACACAATTTTGTTAGGATACTCTTTTTTCCAATCGCTTGCTATCCAACCAGTATTAAATGCTTTATCCCAATATAAGTATGGTACTGGGTCAATAGCGTTTAACCTCATTGTATCCCATGTATACTTGGTATTGAGTGCTAACTTCTTAGTGAGATATAAGTGTAGATGCTCACCTTTTGAGTATCCAGTGTTGCCCATCCTGGCATTGCCCATTTTGTCACCCATTTCAAACTTTTGCCCTAAAGCAACATTAGGATAGTCTTTGAGATGGATAAAACCGGTAAATCTTATTGAGCCATTGCCACTACTATAAGTATGCTTCAGCACAATGTAGTTACCTACCTCACTGCCAAAACCTCTATCTACTACAATGCCATCTTGTGGGCACATTATTGGTGTGTTTTTATCATCTGCCCATCCAATATCTACCCCTCTATGCTCACCTTCTATGAAAGGCTTGGTGATACCACCACTGTCTACTGTTGGTAATAAAAATATGTCATCCCAATTCATATCTGTTACTCCTTTCTAGCTCAACTTAATCACTTACCCACTCTACAAGTAAGTATGTTGATTTATTGCTGTAATAAATAGTCCCATTAGCTGTCATACAGCGAGCCACTAAATGGACTATGTGGTTTGCTCCCATGGTTATTATTCTAGGTGGAATTGTTACAACAACATCTGTACCATTTCCATATAAAGCATTACCAATTAGTTCAACACTTGTGCTAGTGCTGAAGGCTTGATTGTTACTGTCATATATATAAGCACCAGCTCTGCCATTAGAGCCAGTACCTAAATAAATTGACCGGCTTACTCTATATTTCCCTGCTCTAAAAACCTTGATACCGCCATTTTGTTTACCATATAACTTTGTACTGCTACTATCTATAATAGGGTTATCACTTTCTGTGTTTTGAAGCGGTACATAATAGAAGGTACCGGCTGTTGCTGTAGCATTGGCAGTTGTACTTGTGCCCTGACACCACCGTGAAACACCAACTGTACCTCTATACTTAAGAGAGAGCAAGTTTGACCCAGTACCAGTTGTTTGCAGTCTAGCATCATAGTCATTAGCAGTTGTGTTAGTGGCATGGAAGTCAAGGTAACCGCCTATTTCCATTACACCGTCTGAGCCGATTTTAGGCACACCTCTAAACCAAGTTCCCGATGCTGGTTGCTGTACTGAAGTGGGCACACCTGCATTTAAGTATATTGGTGTTGCTGTACCACCTACAGTTGATGTACCTAGCTTTGTTGCAGTTGTAGCTGTTGTGGCAGATAATGCACTTGTTGCTACTCCTATGAAGTCCTCAGCACCACTTGCTGTTTTCCCTTCTCTCTTCAATGGTAAACCACTTACAATAAAACTTGCTTGTGCTATAGTGCCTAAACCAACACCAACTGTGCCATTGCCTTCATCATATAAGTCTAAAGGATATTTAACAGCAGATACTGATACAACTGCTGTTGAGCTAGATACTCTATCAGTAACTGTAAGTGTAAAAGTAACATTTTTATCTATGCCCAATGTATAATGGCTTCCATTAGTTGCAGTACCACTTATACCACCACTGTAAGTACATGATGTGCTTACTATTGCATTTTGGCTATTTATACTGCTTCTAACTGCTCCACTGAAAGTAACATAAACATAACCACCAGCTCCATCTAAAGTTGTATCAGCAGCTGCATTGGTTGCTGTTCTATAAGCATTTAATGTAGCAGATGGTGATTGATAACCATATACTGTGATGGTCTTTGTAACAGTAGTACCAACTGCACCCCTGCTATCTTTTGCATAAGCAGATAAAGTGTAAGTATAGTTGCTTGTGTTGGATGGTATGGTTTTAGATATTACTGTGCCACTGGCACTTGTGCTTGATGCTGTAGCCAGATCACCATGAGATGCTGAAAAATAAATAGTTGTGCCAGTTGCTCCATAGCCAGGTGTAGCAGTAAAACTGCTCTGTACTTTTGAGTATCCTGCAACCGGTACAGTTATGCTGTTATGTGGTGTGTAGTTTATAGCAATATTGTCAAGCGTGCATGATGGCTTAATTGATGCTGTGTTTATCGTGATAGTGGCACTAGCTGTCTTACTACCTACTAGGTTAGTGCAAGCACTATTGCTGTAGGTTGTTACTGTAATATTTAATGAGCCACTGACTTGAGTAGGTAAAGCATTAAGTAATGTTTGATTGCTTATTGTAAAACTCTGTGTAGTGTTATTTATCCTGGTTGCACCACTTGTAATGGTTGTACTGTTTAACTCCCAAGTAATAATGTGGTAAAAGTCAGCTTTAGATGTAACACTGTAAGAAATACTGCCAGTTGTATTGCTGATAGTGTAGTTACTTACAGATACATCACTAGCTCTTGGTATTGTTGTAGGTTGTACTGTACCACTTAATGTGTTTTCTTTTGGCACATATCCATAAGAAGTGGTATTAGGTGCAAACCTTGCAGAAACACTAAGAGAAAGTGTGCCATCTCCCAAGTGGTCAACATTACCAGTCCATGTACCTATCAATGTTTTAGTGCCACTTGTAGGTATACTTGCAACTGTGGTTGTTTTCTTCAGCTCACCACCTACAGTGATATAACTTGCAGGTGTTGTGAAGCCACTAAACCCCCATCCGTTTCTGCCTAACCCATAATGGTTAACAGTAATATTAGATGTGTTATTAGGTACTGACTGGCTGTTTTGTATTACCTCAAGGAAAAACTGGTAAGCATTGTTATTACCATTTCTATCAGCCACATATTGGTTTATATCAAGTAATGGCATAAAATACCCCCTTAATTATGTCTAGTAAAGGATAGATGCTTGCCACTATCCCAAGTAAAAACTCTCCATCTGTTAGCAGGCACATTAGCATCACCAATGGATAAACCACTAGCTCCCAAGCCATCATCTGTGCTCAACCAAGCCAGTTTTTTGTCACTATTGTTGTAAAAAGCAAGCTGTGTAGGCTCAAGCACTGCTGTAATAGTATCTGTGTTTCTGCCTATCTCAAGCCCTCTTGTAGTTGCTCTTATGTACGTTTCTAAAGTTGCTATCTGTGTGCCTTGATCTGAGATAGTGCTTTGCACATCCTGGATAGTTAGGGTAATGTCACTTGCTGTCTGCTGTATTGCTGTAGATAACTGTGAAACACTGCCACTTAAATCTGCTTGTGTTTGTGTGACTTGTGACTGTATACCCTCTAGGCTTATGCTCAGTGTTGATATACTGGTATCAATAGCATCAGCTCTCTCTTCAACGCTTGCTACTGTGGTCTGCACTACACCCATTTCTCTATCCAATGTTTGTGTAACACTTACCAGCTTGTTATTGCTTAAGTTGAGTGATGATATATCACCAATATTATCTGCTATGGTTTTAGAGATAGTGTTTTTAGGGTTACCAATCTCTATCTCTGTATATCTGTTTCTTAGTACATCCCATGTTGTCTTTACTACCTTAGCATCAAACTGGATGCCTAAAGGCTCATAAATAACATGGATGGTATCACAGAGATTTACTGTTTCTAGTGCACCAATATTTTCAAACCTTTCTATCCCAGTCAGATCAACAAAGGATATTTTGATATTGGTATTAGGCAAGCCCACACCTGCTCTGCTAATGTAGTTTTGCCCTGCTGTTTCTAGCTCAGCAGATGTTGGCATTGTTTCATACTCAGCAGATAAGTCTAAAATCTCTGTCCTATGTATTGGATAATTGCTTGCATACTGTGAGTACTGTATAGCACCATGTATGCTTATTGTATTGTCTTGGTTATTCCATACTGGCAATACTCCAGTTATGGTATCTTCTATGCTTTTCTTTTCTTCAATATCTGTGATGTTTTTTCTGTATCTTAGATATACTCCATTATCAGCACCTCTACTGAGTGTGATAAAGGTGTTAAAGTTATCCCAAAGATACTCAACACCGGTTGAGCCACTGAAAACATCCAACACTGAGCCTTGCATACCACCTAAACACTTTCTCATAGATGCAGGTGTTGAAAGGTTAAATGTTGATACCTCATTGGTCAGATCAGTGGTGAAAGTAAATATATTACTCTCTAGTGAGTTGTCTACTAAGCCTTGCATAGTGGCAGTGATGCCAGTAGCAATAAAAGGCTCAATAGGTACATAGCTCTGTCTGTATGAAATGTGGTTAGCATTAACTGTCACTCTTTGATTTATAGGTTTACTTATAGAGTAAATCTCAAAAGCCTGCCTTTCTTGTGACTGGTTAGGCTTAACAACAATGATTTTTGATACTTCTAACTCATCATAATGCACACCAGTAGTTGGATATACCAACACTAGCTCATAAACTCCATTTCTCTCTTCAGTGACCTGGCAGCTTATTGTATCAGCCAATCTGCCTATGCCATTAGTGCTGAAGGATGTGGCATTGCTTGCAAACAAAATTGGTATCATGCTATCACCTACAACTTCCAATAATTAGGCACAATACTAAGAGCCATTGTAGAGCCTATCTCATTATTGCCTTTTACTAACATTGGAAAGTCATTGATCTCAACATCATTATTTTTGTTAGTAGTGCCATAGTAGCATTGCATTGTCTGTGAGTTTATTGTTACTGGTGCACTAAGCACCTTGATGGTACAACCATTAAAGTATATTGAGCCAGTGGTTGTTACTGTTATGACTGGCTCACCATTATAGGTACTGCTGATTGTAGCTGCATTAAGTTTTGGTGCAGTTGCATCATTGGTAGTTGCAGATAAACTCATGGTGTTATTTGCAACTAGGTATCTCTGTGGGAAGCAGTCAAAGGATATAACAGCCTTGCCATACTTATATAACGCTGTAAGCGTGTACTGTATGCTGTCATAATAACAAGCTATCCTAAAACTATCTGTATTGATAGTATCACTGAGCTGGTGGTAACCTTGACTATCTAAAAGCCAGTTTCTAATAGCATCTGCATTAGTCTGTGTGCTATTTGTCAGTGCTATTTCATAGCTCACAATAATGTTATTATATGTGCCACTGTCTATAAACAAGTCACCATTTCTGTAAGGTATCTGTATTTTTTCAACCCTTCTAGATGGTGCATTATATGGGTTTACAGCAGTTACCAATAAACCATACTCAGCTGAGCTGTGACCATTAAAAGTGAAGTGATTAAGCATATTATCTCCAACTCCTCTCAATAGCACTGGTTTGCATCTGTAGTTTATTCATAACCAGGTCTGCTGTTTCTTGTGCATTAGTTGCTTCATTTACCACTATGTTGATTGTAGTGCCACTTGTGGCTGATCTAATAGCATTGAGCAAGTTATTTTCACCAATTATAATCTCTCTACCGGCTTCACCACCTGCCATAAAATTGCCATTTTTATCCATCCCAAAGATAGTAGGCTTATCAAGTACCATACCTTCCATGCCTTTTGAGTACCACTCAATGCCAATGGATGGTGTAGTGCCACTTAATAAGTCTGTGAGCTTCCAACCTTTAGGGCTGATGTATGGGTGTGGCAGCTTGATTTTAGGAAATTGATAGTTGCCACTAAACAAGTCTTTAAGTGCACCAACTACATTGCCTACAATCTCTATAAGTTTCTGTATTATTTCTATTGCCTTGCTAATTGCTTTGCCTATAATTGCCATACAAGTTGAGATGGCATCACCTACTGCTTTCCAGTCAACCTTACTTGCAAAGTCTGCAATGGCTTCAGTGATCTGGGCAATAACTGGTGCAAGGTATACACCAATTTGATTTTTGGCAGCTTCCATAGCCTTGCTTGCTCTTTGCATGGCATCATCTGTATCACCTAATGCTTCAAGGGTTTCAGTATCTAACACATAACCCATGTTGTGGGCTTCTTCAGCATAGTTTGCCAGCTCCTCACTGCCCACTGCTATAAGTGGGTTTAAGTCCATAGCACTCTTGCCAAAGATGCTCATTGAAAGGGCATCTCTTTCTGTAGCGTTTTCAACACCACCAAGTTTGTCTATTGCTTCAGCAAAAACTTCATTGGCATCTCTCATGCTACCATCAGCATTGGTAACATCAATGCCTAACTGCTCAAAAGCGTTATAAGCATCTCCAGTGCCTTTTGTTGCACTTTGCATGCTCTTGGTTAGTTTAGTTATAGAGCCGGTTATGGTTTCTAATGATGTATCAGTCAGCTCACTCATATACCTAAACTCTTGGATGGCTTCAGTAGTCATCCCATACTGAGTGCTGAGCTGTAAAACCTCATCAGCATATCCTGCTGTATCTTTGCCCAAGTTCCATATCTGTGTTGCTAACTCTTTAGCACCAGTGATCATTGCTTTAAATACATCAGCAGTTACTAATGCTTTAAGTGTTTCTGTAAATTGAGATGTACCACTTTCTGCACCTTTTAAAGCACTTTCTGTTTCTTTCAGGTCAGTTTTATAGTTGCTCAGTTTCTGCCTTGTGGCTTCTATCTCTCTTGTAAGTGCTTTCTGTTGCTCTGTCATGTTGCCATTAGGGTCTTTAGGCAGAGCTTTCAGCATCTTCTCTTCTTCTTTTAATCTATCCTCAGTGAGTTTGATGGCTTCATTGAGGTATGCTTGTTTTTGCCCTAATAGCTCAACGTTTTTAGGGTCTAACTTTAATAACTTGTTAACATCTTTTAGGTTTTTATCTACTTCACTACATTGCTTAGTAACAGTTTTAAAGGCTTCTGTGACCTCACTAAAGTCTGCTCCTAGCTCAATAGTTATACCTCTAATTCTTGTATTAGCCATTACTTAACCCCTTTCTAGAAAGCATTAAAGTCACTCTGTGTGGCTATTGTATTGTACTCAGCACTGTCATTAAACTTTTCTATCAGCATGTCTTGTATCATGCCATAGGTTAGGTTATCCATGTCTTGATCTGATAACCCTAGCTCAGTACACCTCAACAAATATAGTGCTGTTGTATTTTCTCTATCTGTTGAGGGTATTACTTTTTTGGTGTTGCTAATTGCACCTCATTACCTCTCCAAGCTGCAATAATCTGTGGCATGGCAATATAGATGGCTTGTGGGTCATCAAACCCATCTAACCAGTCATCAATATCACCTATGGTGTTGTCATACTGCTTAGCCATGATGTAGCCCAATCTCTCTATTGTGCCAAAGTCAAACTCATCATCAATCTGCCCATTTTTTTTGTCAGTATGCGTGTATAAATCTCTAATATCTCTCAGTAAATCTCTGCCAAAGTACTCTCTGTATCTTTTTGGTGTGTTACCGGTTACTTTCAAAATTACTTCTTTATTATCTATTGTTATGGTTTGTATCATTTCTCTCTCCTATCAAAAGAAAGGTGTGAGCTAAAAAGCCCACACCTAACTAATTAAAATGTTGGTTGCTGTACAGTACTAAACCAGTTAGTATACTGTGTACTGCTTGTATCATCCAGCTTAGTAGATGCCTTAACTACATTATCATTAAGTCTTGGTGTAGCCTTAAGATTGATTGTTTCAGTGACTGGCTCAATAGATGTGCCAGTTGTCTGTGAAGCTGTTGCAGGTCTTGTAGCCTTGCAGTTATAAAAAACATGACGTCTTGCATTGTTATCACCTTCAAACTGGAATAATAACGCAAAGGCTGAAGGCTGTGCATCTGCTTTCTCAATCAGTAAGTTATTGTTATCTAAAACATAGCCTAAGCAGTCCTTTTTAAAGTCATCACTGACAATAGCCAATTCCAGGTCACCCTCATAACCGTTATTGCTATAAGTGACCCAGTAGTCAACATTATCAGCTCTGAAAGTTGTCTGCTCTCCATCAGCGTTTAAGTTTAAACTTACAGCACCTACTAATGCTTTAGGGTTTGCATAAGAGTAAGTATACTGCCCAGTAGTAGTTACAAGCGTTTCTGTTGCCTTACTGTAGTATACCTTGCTCAACCCAAACTTCACCTTGTTGGTTGCCATTAAAAATTACCTCACTTTCAAAAGTTACTCTGTATAACTGATCTGATGTGATTACATCATTGGTCACAGTGTATACAATGTTGTGTGATTTTAAAACATCTTCTACTGCCACAGCCACTGTAAAGTCAATATCCATCAGCTCCATATATAACTCTATGGTCAGCCTTCTAACATCAACATAGTTTTGGTTGTCAGCAATAAAATCATCACTTCCTGGAAAGAAATAAATAAGATAAGGTAAAGATGGTACAGAGCCTATTGGATAAGAATAGTAGCAAAAATCTAAGCCAGTTTCACTTAACATTGTCGCAATATCGTTTAATGTCATTTTTTCAACTTCTCCTCTACTTTTTGCTCTAATAAATCACAAGCATACTCTTCAGCTCTGTCAATATGACCATCACCAGGCACTCTACCACCACCCCTTTTAGCATGCCCAGTGTTGAGCAAGTGGGTAAGCTGCCAATCTGTTTTATTGTAAAACACAACTGAGCTGCTATCCCATCTTGTGGTTTCCATCTTCTTACTCCATCCTTTTCTGTAACTGCCAGTAAGTACTGGTGATACAGCCTTAAGGTTTCTCAAAGTATCATTAGAAGTTTCAAGTATTGCAAGGTTTAAATCTGTTCTTATCTCCTCACCATACTCTTCTAATAACCGTTTGAAGTTTGCATATAAATCATGTTGTGGCATTATAATCTGCACCCTTTCTGTATTCTGTATACAGCTCAATGCTGTCATCTCTGCCCTCATAAGTCCTATACACATAGTAAAGTATGTTGTTATACTCTATAACTTTTTCATTGTTATAGTCATACTTAAACATGGTAAAACGGTACTGAGGGTTAAGCCCATTTCTGCCACCTTCAAACCACTCTGCTCTAGTTACGCTGTCAACCTGGCAGTATACCTTCCTCTTATCTACTGTTGCAGGGTTTTTCCATATACCATTGGTATCTTTGGTGCTACCATCTGCAATTAAATAGATGATGTTACTTCTATCCATTTTTACCCCCAGTTGGTGTAACCAGTAGCCATACTCAACTGTGCTTTCTGCTCATCATAACTCTTTTTCAGTCTGTCATAAGCATCAGTCTGCCCAAAGTGCATCTTACAGAAAGTGATGATGGCTAACTTGCAGATGTCATCTACTGATGATGGCACTATTACACCTGCTATGCCTAGATCAACTTTAGCAGCTTGTATAAGCATGTCTAACTCATCATTAAACTCATCAGTAGTTATCCTCAGTGCTAACTTAACATCATCTATCATTTTCTATCCCTTTCTACTTACTTTGATCTCTGTATGCTTCAAAAAACTGTCTTGTCACTATGGTATGACCTACATGACCAAGTGTCATTGCAGGGTCACAGTAGATTTTGTAGCCACACTCTCTAGCTCTAAAGCAAAAACTTAAGTCCTCACCTACATTTCCTATAGGTGCAAACATATTATTAAAAGTGCTTTGCACACTCATAAGTACATCAGTGCCCATGAGCACACAACCAAAGCCACATCCACCTACTTCAAATAGTCCATCTTTTGGTATGTCTTTGTATTCAGTCCACTTACATACAGCATCTTCATCAATAGTAAGCTCCTCAAATAAAACTGGAGAGAAAGGGTGTGCTCTCCTAAAATACAGTCCACTAAGCATATCCAGCTTATTGTCTTGCAGGGTTTTCATCATCTTCACCAATATGTCTGGTGCAAAAGTCATATCACTGTCTAACCAAAATACATAGTCAGCACCTAACTCAATGGCTTTCTTGCCAATGTTGTTTCTGCTTGTGTAGATAAGTGAGCCTATCTCAAAAGTAACAGCACACTCACCTATTTTCTGCATCATTGCTAAGCTCTGTGCAAACTGTGCCGGTACACTATCCATACATGGCACTGCTATTAGGGTTTTCATCTCTTTCTCTCCTTCTATCCTATAAATTAGGCTTCCTTCTTAATCTGTACAAAGTGATCTGGTGCGATTACTGCTAATGCAACATATTCTCTGCCAACCACCTTGACTAAATCTTTTTCTGCCAGTGATAAGTCATCAAACTTGATTGTGATTTCTTCACCAGCTGGGAAGTTTGCTAAAGCACCTTCAGCAAGTGAGCCAACAATGGCATAAGTAACACCAGTTGTAGCTGCTGAGTATGCTGTAAGTGTGTTGTTAAATAATACTGGTAAGCCTTCAAATACATCAATAGGGTATCCAGCTCCATACTGTGCAGTCTTAAATGCACCCCAAGTTGCCTTATTCATAATAATAACTGGGTCAGTTGCCTGGTCACTTAACTTGGCTAAAGCCTGTGCAATAGTATCTACTGCAGGGTTATCCTGGAGCTGTCCTACTGCAACATTAGTGCTTGGAGTGTTTGTTGAAACAGTGCCACAAGCCTTAATCTTTGCAATCAGCTCATCAGCAGCTTTCTTTGCGATCTGATAGGTTAACTCATCATAGATGTAATTTAAGAAGGCTTCACCTCTTAAGTCCATGACTTCATCACTAATTGAGCATTTTGTTAAGTAAGATGCGTTATTTCTTACTGATGTTTTCACATCCTTCTACTTTCATAGAAGAGCAGACTATATCTTCATCCACATAATGTGGAGCACACCACTTTGGAGCACTTGCTCCTACTCCCTTGCAGGATAGTCGTTGAGCCTTCATCTTTTCGATGCTTGGTTGCTGGTTGCCCAATCTCTATTGTTTTCAAACTTTCACATCTTGGCTTATTTCATCCATCTGTTGTAGTCAATAGAGCTCTTAGGGTGTTCCAGTCAGTTCAGTGTGTTTATAGTGAACCTCAAATATTTGTTTGCAAGGTTATGCAAAAGCCTTGCAGGCAATCCACTTTTTGATACTTGCCGGTACCATCTCAACAATACCTAATACCAGCTTTTCTTCAGTTGGAGCAGCTGCACCTTCAGTGTGTACTACAGCACCATCTGCAGAGATTTCAAAGCCAACCTTTAAGTTACCCTTCATGTAGGCTTTGCGTACTCTAGCCATAATGCCTTCTCTTTCCCAAGCATTTTTAACCAGATCATAAACCATAGTAGGTACTGGGACTACACCATTAGTGGCATTTTCACTTAACAGTGCTCTCAGTTCCTTTTCATCACCCTTTAAGTACTCAGCATAAGCGTTGATGTACTCTCTTGAGTTTCTTAATTCTTCTACTGTCATTGTTTTTCTAACCTCTTCTTTCTCGATTGTTTCAACAGTTTCACTGTCTACTACTTCTTCAATCAATGCCTTTCTTGTTTCTGCATCAGCAATGATCTGAGCCTTTCTCTGCTCTAATAATTCAACTTCATTGGTGATTGCATCCAAGTCAGCATTTTCATCATTGAGAAGGTTTGATAATTCTGCTGAGCGTGCTTCAATAGCTTCCATGCTCATCTCATTGATTTCCATTTCCTTACTCTCCCTTCAATGATTTAATACGCAACTCAAGGCTCTTTCTTAATGCTTCTCTCTGTGCCAGTTTCAGTCGCTCCGCTTCTCGCTCTGCGATTACTCCATCCACATAGCTCCTGGCTGAGATGCTTGTAGCATCATTAGCTGGCAAACTAACAGCACTTACATCAAAAAGCCTACCCACATGTGAGATAGTCCTAAGATACTTGATCTGACCATCACTGCTGATGTCTTGCAAGTTGTCACCATCAACAGTAAAGCCAAAGCTCATTTTGTTAGTGTAGCCACCCTTGATTTCCTCATAGAGTTGTTTGCCTAAAGTTGTACCACCTAAGTAAGCATTGATTAGTAAGCCTTTTTCAGCATCCTTATCAAGCACTAAGGTGTTGTTTGATATTCTTGCAAATACTCTGCCTTGATGGTCATACTGCATGATTACATCACTCATATCAGCACCATCAAAAGCATGTCTGTCTACCTGCTCATATACTTCAACTGGGTTATCACCAGGTATGGTGTAAAGCAGGTAAGGCTCATTGTAGGTAGTAGCATAGCCCTCTACTCTGTATGAAGGCTCATCACCCTCAACAATAGTGAGCTGTAAATCTCTATACTCTCTGCCCTTGCTGATTTTCTCTAGTATTTTGTCCATTTTCTTCTCCTACCTTTTCACTCAGTGAGTAGTACTCACCTCTAATTACTGCTACATCACCATCTTCAACTGGTGAGTAGTTAAATAACTCTCTAATTTCATTGATAGTTAAAACACCTCTATCACCTAACTGCTGAGCCATGTTTACCTTTTCAGTTACACTCATGTACTGTAATCTGTTAGCATTTACATAAACATGATTGCCAAAGGCTCTCTCTTTATCTGTGTAAATAGCTCTGCTCATGGCTTCACTTAAAGCAATGGCAAAAGGCTCAATGGCTAGATTGAAAAAGGCATCAAGCTCTGCACTTGTTGCCTTTCCTTGTAATACATTTTCATTTACACCAAAGTAGTCAAATACATTATTCTTTATCAGCTCCATCTGTGGTGTATCTACTGTATAAGCATTACTTTCAATCTGTTTGATATTGGTGTATGTGTTAGGAAATAAAAGTATCCCACCTTCATCTCCTAAGTTGTACTCAGTAAATCTCTTTCTCTCTTCAGCCAGGTCAGCAGGAGATGTGAAGTTGTTAACTTGTGCCATAAATCTGTATGTGGCACTGTTCTTTACTGCTTCTTCTATTGCCTGGTCTTGTATGCTTATCAAGTCCATTGTGCTTGCTAAAGCGTGGTTATTTTCACCAAAAAAGTCTGACCTATACTGATGCTTGCATAAGTAAGCACACCTCTCAAACTCAACTGCACCATACTCATTATTGATAAACTTGTATTGCAACCATAGCTTGCCATTATCATCTTGTTTCAGTGATACATTGTGTGGTAGTACTGGAAAAAAGCCTATTGTTTCATACCATTTATTCTGTACTGGCACAATAAACAAGTTATTGGTGCAATCTAGGATAGTTGAGCATCTTGCTAAAAACTGACTCCAGGTCTGCCACTGGTTAGGGTAGTACTTTATCTTGGTTTTTAGTAATGGTTGTGCTTCTCCCTGCAACTCTATCTTGAGTTTAGATATATGCCTTGCTTTGGCTTCTATCGCTGATCTGACCAAAGCACTTTCATATATACTGCCCACATGGTTATGAAATACTGGCTTGTAAGCTGTTAGTAATTTAAACTCATCTGCCCTTACCAATTTCTTATCTGTTTCTTCCTCTTTAGGAAACAGCCAGTCAAAAAGTCCCATATCAACTTCTCCTCTCATTAGTGAGCCTGCTACCTAGCTCACTCCACCATTTTTGTCTTACTGTCATTGCACACAAAGTTGATGCAACACCATCTATGTGTACAGTTGTAGCAAGTTTAACAATCTTGCATCTTTCTTTCTCAGCACTAAACTTTAGTGCAGTATCTAAAAAATGCAGCTTCATTAAGTCATTATCTCCCAAGTGCATCTTGCCATCTTTCAGCCATGATGCAGTTTCTTGTATAACTCCACTTAAGTTAAAGCCCTGCACTACATCATCTGTGTGAAAGCCATACTCTTTAAGTTGCTGAGTCAAATAACTTGCATTATAACGGTCATAACCAACCATCAATGGGTATATCCTATACTTCTCTACTAATTCTCTGCACCAATTAAAACAGTCATTGTAGTCCACTACATTATCACCACTTGGAGCTAGTAGCCCTCTTTGTATGTAAATCTTGTAAGGCACATTATCTCTTACACTGGCTTCTTCAATTCTTTCACCAGGTAACCACATTTTACTGAAGCAGTAAAGCTCACCATTTTTCTGTATAATCAGTGTTGCACTTGTAAGGTCTGTTGATCTGGATAAGTCAATGCCAAGTACAGCATAATGGTCTTTAAAATCTTCTAACCTCAATGGCTTGCCCATTGCCTTCTGTATGTCTTGAGCTGGCAACCAGGCTTGGCTTGCGTTTTGTCTAATGTTGCAATACTTTGTAAGATATTCCACCTTTTTTGATAGTGAACCTTTTGCAATGGCTATCTCTTCTAACATATAATCAACTGAAACAGATACCCCCAAGTTAGGGTTTGCTTTTCTCAATTCGTTTATGTCATCCCATTTATCTATGTTGTCAATCATATAGAGAAATGGTGCTAAGCGTTTTTCTCTACTGTCACCATTGATAACAGCAGTACCTCTTTTAACCAGCTCATCAAAGATACCCTCAGCATAACCACTGGTGCTAATTGAAAGTATCAAACCTTGCCTTCTACCACCAAAGGCACTCTTAAGTACCTCATACTGCTTTAAACCGGCATCACCTGCCCATGATGATATTTCATCACAGCAGACAAAAGAAGGGTTTAAGCCATCACTCTTTTTAGCGTTGAAGGCTAAAGGCTTTGCAGTGGTGTTTGTGCTCTCCACATATAAATCTGTCCTTCTTTTCTTGGTGATCTGCTTTAGCTCATCTTCTTGGTTTATCATCTGCACTAGAGCATCAAAGCATAAGTTTGCCTGCTCCAGTTTAGGTGCTACAAAGTATATCCTTGCACCTGGCTCTCCATCCAGGTACATCATGTATGAAGCAATGGCACTGGCTAAAAGTGACTTACCATTTTTTCTAGCAACCACTATGATTGCTTCTCTAAACTGCCTTAAGCCCTTTTCATCTTGGATGCCAAAGATAACACTTAGTAGTGCTTTCTGCCACAATTCCAGCTTAAGTAACTGTGGTGCAAGTGCACCCTCATGATGATGGCAAAAGGTTTCTATATATGTGATAGCCTTTTGTGCTTTTTTAGGGTTATAGTAAAAGGCTTTCTCTTCTAAGCCCTTAACTATATGCTCATACCATCTGTAAACCCACTGCCCTACTATTTCAGTGCCTTCTTTGATGGCTTGGTAGTATTCCAATATATAATTAGTCATCTATCATCTTGCCCAGTCTGCTTGCAGGCTGTTTTTTCACACCCAGCTTAGTTACAATATCCAACATTACTGCCATTGTCCTATTTGCACTGTCACTGTGCTTAGGCAGCTCTCTAACTAAAGGGTTTGCGTAAATATTAGCCACACCCTTCACATATTCCTTTGTAGCCAGTAAGTTGTCCTCTTCTTCAATAGCCTTTTTAATGTTTTCTATGACTTTCTGCTGTATTGCGTACTGGTTAGCACATGAAACAAATAAAGCATTATCATCTACACCATACTGCTTAGCAAGTCTTATCAGATCATCATAGGTATTAGCAACTTTTGCCATTTTTGTGTATCTCCTTTTTTGTCTAAAAAACTCATGCTATCTTTGGTCAGTTTTTCCTAAGTTGGCACGAAACGGTGTTACGAAATACCCCCTATTTCTGTTTTGCAGGGGGGTTATCTCTCAAAATAACTTCACCAGTTTTCTTGTCAATCACATATCTCTTTCTTGAAAACATCCTGCTCCTATCACTAGCATGCTCTGCTTCATGGCACTCTCTGCATAATAGCTCAAGGTTGTCATCATTTAATGTAATAGCACTGTTGTTTATGTTGTCAGCTGTTAAGCGTACCTTGTGATGCACTTGTGTGCCTTCCTTTACTATGCCTTTAGCCAGGCATCTCTCACATAAATATCTCTTTTTCTTGGCATAGCTTTCTCTGCATCTATGCCATGCTATGCTGTTATAAAACTGCCTAATGTTTGTGTACATAAAACAAAAAAAGCCAATTACTTGGCTTTTTCTCCTACTATCATAATACCACTTTAGATGTGTACTTTTACTGTCCTATTATCTTATCCAGCTCAACTATAGCCAGATCACACAGCCTAAAGATATATCTGCTTGAGTAGTGCATTTCATCTGCTATAACATCCCACTTTTGCCGGTTAAAGTATCTTCTATCCAGTACCTCTATATACTCCTTCTTAGGCAGCTCAGCCATATACTTCATTAGCATACTCTTCTTTGCAAACAGCTCTGCTCTTCTAACTATCAGCACTTCTCTAGTGTCACTTATCTTGTAGATGATGTTGGTGTGGTTGTCTTGGATGTATCCTTTAGGCATTGAGCCTATCTTATCATATTCAATGCCAGGTAATAGCATTGCTTCTAACTCAATTATCCTATCAGTCAGCATCTTTACTTTATAATCAAGTTTCTGTACTTCTTCCAACATTTCTCTAGCACCCATAGTTACTCACCTACTTGTTTTACAAAGTCTTTAAACTTCTCATCTTCTATGATTACATCAAACTTGCTCTCCTGCTCATCATCTGCAAACTTCACTATCAGCTTGCCTAAATCAGTCCTAATGTAGTCTGCATGCTCCAGGTTGATTAGTACCAAGTCACCTATACTATCCAGTGTTGCATACCATTTCTTCTTCATGGCTTTATACCCCTTTTAGTCAGATCAACATGTATACCTTCACTTTCCAAAAAGTCAACTGTGCCTTTATGCCATAGCCCACAAGTAATGCCAAAGCCTTTGTGTGTGATATACCCCCAGTCTATGATGTAGTCACCACTGTTTATTAAGTAGTCATAGTTACAGTTATTTTGGATGAGTTCTACATGCCAGGGTGTACCATCTACTGATAACACATCTAAAAGCTTCTCTCTGTCCCATAGCCCACACATTATAGATACTTCAAAATCACTGCCATGCTTTCTTTTCTTAAAGCCTATTAAGTCTGTTTCTTCATCTTGTGGGTCAAAGGCTTTCTCAAAGTTGATACATGCAATATTACCTTTGAGGTTTTTGCTTGCATACTTAAATCTCTCTGTATCTACCGGTTGTCTAATAAAGCAGTCACATACCATCAGCAGTATCTGCTTATCTTTAAGCTGCTTCAGCACTTCTTTTACCCCTTTAGTCCACTGATCTAGTGGATAGTTAGCATTGATGGTCTTGTAATATGGGTTTTGTACTGTTTCAGTTTGATAGATTATCTGTGGATGGTCAGCCCAGTATTTCTCTATACAATGGTGGAAGGCTTCAAAGGTATCCTCATAAATATCACAGCTCAATACTAATATCTTCATCCTCATCTCTCCCTATTTCCATATAATCTCTTAGCAAGCCTTTCAGTGGTGCTACCTCATCTCTACAGTCATCAAATATCTCTATTTCATGCTCTATAAATCTTATTGGTATGGTTTCATATCTTATATGATTTTCCAGTTTTTCAATGTAACTTATGACCTGGTTAAGCAATTCTACATCAATATTATCATTATGATATAGGTTATTTAATGCCCTCTGTATCTCTGCTCTCATTTTCTTTCTCCCAATCTGCTAACATATCTGTTACTCTTACCCCATAATAGTCTCCCCAGTGATTATCACACCACTGCTCTATCCACTCAATAGGAATTGCTTTTACTGTTGGTTGGTTTTCTATATCAGTTATTGTTTGTTTTAAGACTGTTGTTGCTGTTATGCCATCAACTGTTTTATAGTCCCATAATTCCATAACATCTTTTATTAAATTGTCGGCATCAATCAATCTCATTTTTGCCCTCATTTCTAATAATCAAGTATGTAACTAAAATGATTATCAACATACCAGTAAGAATACCAAGTAAATACCACACTACTTGCATATCTCCACCCCTATCAGTCTTGGTCTGCCTACACCATCATTTACATAAAGCCTTTTAATAGCTCCCATTATCTCTAAGTCTTGTAAGTTTCTTCTAAAAGGCTCATCTGCCATTTCCAGGTCACTCTGCATCTTAAATCTGCTTCCTTTAGGGTTTGCTCTAAAGTACCCTAACATCACAGCCTTAATTGCTCCATACTGCACAACATCTTCAGTTTTCACTTTGATCTCCATTGTTATCTCCTATCATCTCTTTAAAAATAGCCATCAGTACATTGACCACAATGCTATCACCTGCTAAGTGATATAACGTGGTATCACTCATGTGCATTAGCTTGTCAATATCATCATCTCTAACACCTTGAAGTCTAAAGCACTCTCTTGGAGTGAGTTTTCTAATCTTCAGATCATCCATTAACCAATATGGCTGATGGCTCTCTTCAGTAGTAGTAGTAGTAGAAACATCACCCTCATATACTCTGTTCTGTATGTAGTACTGTGTGCCTTTGTTACTTTTCTTATCACCAATGCCAGCTACAACTTTAGGGTTTCTAATCACTACACCTCTCCCCCCCCCATCTGCACAAACAATAGTCTGTGATTTTCCTTTCTGCACCACTCCTCTGTGGTTTTTGGTACATGATGAGGTAATATCTATGATATCATTTTCTTCTGCTTCCAGGTATCCCTGCTTAGTGCCATTTCTTATCTTGATAAATGGACTGTATGCCCTATTATTCTGTGAAGTGATTATGGGTGAGATACCGTTATCAATCTTTTCCATAGTAGCCATAAATTTCTCTAGCCTTCTATAAATTCTCCCCCCCCCACTTGTCAAATACTTCAGCATTTTCTCACTGAGGATGTACTTTTCATCTACATCCTTTTCAAGTAAGTCTTGCAGCTTGATCTGAAGTGGGAAAGGCTTAGGAAAGTTGTAGCAATAATCACCTCTAACTGATACCATAAAGCATCTGTTTCTTATCTGTGGTATACCATAGTCAGTAGCAATCAAATCTTGCCAGTATGATTGATAGCCCATCTGCTCTAACTCATACATCCATTTCCTAAACATTGGCATATTTTCTTGGTTGTGCACTTGAGTTACATTTTCCATGAGCAATACATGTGGTTTTATCTCCATTTCTGTAAGCAATCTGTGTACTTGCCACAATAAGCCACTTCTAGTGCCCTCTTTCATCCCACCTTGCTTACCAGCTAGTGATAAGTCTTGGCATGGAAATGAATAAGTCATGATATAAGTGTGCTCTTCATCTATCTTGTAAAATTGACCTGGTGTTTTGGAAATATCCACAGTATTTTTTGTGACTAAAATATCACTCCATATCTGCTTCAGTTTATTTTCACTCATCCTGCTGATCTGGGCAAGGGTCATTGGCTTATCCCAATCAGCAGATATACCTAGCTCAAACAGTTTCTTGGCTATCTCCTCTTTGCTTTGGTTTTCCATAAGATGTATATATTCATTTTCACATCCTGGATAGTGTAAGGCTCTATAGGCTTCTATGCTCTTATAATTCCACTCAGTGATGGCATAGTGTTCAAACTCCACACCTAGATATTTTAGAGCTAGTGCTTGTGAGCCATAACCGGCAAACAACTCTATGAGCCTTATTGGCTTGTTGATCTGATATAAAGGGTAAAGGCACTCAAATATACTTAGGTTTTCCACTTTGTAACTCCTCTTTGGTAAAAGTAATACCATCAAACCTATTATTGATTGCTCTAAGGCAGTTATCATCTTTTGCCATAAACCATAATCTCTTGGCAATATATCTTGCCTTTTCTTCAGTTACTTCTACCCACTTATTTTTCACATTTCTGTATCTAACCATCTAAAACCTCTTTTCTTTGATTTTAAGTAGTTCAACTGTTATACTGTTCTTAGGCAGAGTAAGGCAGCTCAAGGTATTCACAAATAAAGAATACCGTTGGAGAGTTACGCTACTCTGTTTTTTATTGCCCATCAAACACCTGCTCTCTAATCATATCCATGTCATTACCTTTAGGCTCACTTAGCTTAAAGTCCGGTACCTTCTTTCTTTTAGTATTTTCTTTCTTATATCCTTTACTATACTTATCTATACTGGGTATACCAGGTGGTATACCAAGCCTATAAGCGTTGTTTTCATCCAGTGACAACTGAGCCATCTGCTCTTGATATTTTGTTTCTACATACCTATCACTTCTTATGTAGTTGTTTATTTTCCAGTGTTTAATCACCACAACACCATTTTGAAATGCAAGTACAAACTTCTTTGCCAGTAGTATTTTCAGGTCATCCTCAGTAGCTGCACACTGTCTTATCACTGATTTTGGTGAGTTTACAAACCCATCATCATCAGCAACCATCCCAAGTGTGAAGTATAAGCATCTAGCACCCAAAGGCATATCCAGGAAGGCATCACTCATCACTATTGTCTTTGCAAACATCCTTCTCTCAGCCATTATCATCTACCACTGATCTGATAACTTTGATGCCATCTTTACTCATCCTAAGTTGATTGTCATTTTTGGCTTTTTTCCTCAAAGCATACTCTTTTCTCAAGTATCTTAAGGCTCTTTGGTGGTAGTTATCAGCCCTATCTAAAATAGCTTCATTGCTCTCTGCAAGTCTGTAGCCATAAGTCTTGCCCTTTTCTTTCATTGGCAGGATGGCATACTGGGCATTGCTCTTATTGATGTTTTCAATATCTTTTCTTAACTTTCTATGTGCACTTGAGTAATGCTCACTGGTGGTTTCTTCAGCTCTGTGGTATATTTCCTCTAAGTCACTCATAATCTTTGTTAGAGTGGCTTGCTGTGTTTCTAGAAAGTACTTATAGAGCACTAATGCTCTGTTATTTAATGTAATTGTCATAAATGTATCTCCAATCTCTCTTAAAGTTATTCATAAAGAAGGAAAAGCCATGCTTTTCCACTACTTTATCTTGGCAAACAGCTTTTAAATAAAGCCAGTATTTTTGCCCATCTGCTGTGTTGTGTACCCCTCTATTGCCTACATGGCACTCAGCACATAAGTAGCACCAACACCCATATTTCTCACTTATCTTTCTAAAGCTGCCTGCATATATATGATGCCTATGCAAGTTATATGTACTGCCACACCTCACACATCTATGCTCATTGCTGATAAGTGATTTACTCATTGCTCCACTCTCTCCCTATTTGAGCATCAAGTACCTTGATCTGAAGTTTCAATGCTTGGATGGCTTCCAGGTTAGCCTTGTAAATAGCTTCAGTTGCTATCTGCTTATACTTGGCATCTGCAACATCTTCTATACCTCTTGCAATGTATTGTAGGTTGCTAACCGGTCTGCCCTCTGCTTCTAGTTTTAATAATGTTTCACTGAGTTTAACCTTATAGGCTCTATCTGCTTCAGCGTAATCTGCACCAGTATACCTTAGTGATCTAACACTTTTGTTAAGCTGCTCTATAAGGTTTTCTAATTGGTTTAGTAAGTCCATCTTTTTCTCCCTTGTGGCAAGGTGTGAGGGAAAATGGGAAAGGAATAACATGGAGGTTTATAACGTGGCAATTCAATGTTGACCTCACACCCTGCCTATGAAATGCCTAAAATGGCAATTCACTCTCATATACAATGTCATCAACGGTATCAAAGGCACTGTCTTTGCTCTTAGCCTTTGCTCCAAACATCACCTTAGTTATGCTTACTTCCAGCTTTGATACTTTGTTACCTTTTGCATCCTCATAACTACTTGAGTGCAACTCACCAATAACTCCTAGCTCATCACCTTTTCTCACATAACTGCTCAGTAGCTCTGCTGTTTTACCCCATGCTGTGCAAGGTATAAAGTCAGCGTTGTCATTATCTCTGTTAACAGCAAGGGTGAGTGTTACAACACTCTTACCACTGGCTGTACTTCTTAAATCAATATCTCTTGTTACTCTGCCAATGATGATTGCATGATTTAACTTCAAAATGTATCTACCTCACTTTTCATATCTGCTTTAGCCAGATCAGCTTTTAGTTTTGTGATTAAAGCATCAATCTCTTTTAGAGATAACTTGTTATCTAACTGATCTAAACGCTTAATCTTGTATTTTTCCAAAAACTTAAGCTCTAACTGTGGCTTAGTTGCAAAGTAGTTATCTATAAACCTTCTATATGTTCTTGTGGTTACCTCATCATTGCTGTAGACTTCATCCACTCTGCCTTCAAGGCTCTCTGTTTCCGGCTCATCACCGGTTGCCACCATGAAGGTATCAGCCAAGTAGTACTTGAGTGCTCCAGTGTAAGCCTTATACAGTGCCTTATCACCTTTGTCAAAGCCTTCTCCATAAATCTGTGAAGTTTCAAACCATCCAGTGTCAATGTCATATAAGTTAAAACTCATTGTGACAAACCTGCCATTAGATTGTTTGCCCTCTACTGTAAATCTCTCAACATCCACCACAGTGCTTTGCAGCTCCAAGCCTACTTTACTAAACAACTCAGTAAATAGCCTTTTGTATCCTGCTTCACTGAAATACTTGTAGTGGTCAAAATCGTTATTTTTATCTCTAGGTAAAATGCCTTTTTCATTAAGCAGCTTTCTTACCTGGTTTTTCTTTTGCTGTAAGTGAGCAATGGCTTCTACACCAGTTATAACTTTCTCTGTCATTTAACCTTTATCCTCACTGTTGCAGATACCTTACTGCTCTTGGTGTACTCATCATAGATTGAAGGATGTTCTTTTTTGAAAGTCTTGCTGTCAAAGGTTTCTCTCTCTGTTTCACCAATGTAGGTGATGCAGATGTCATCATTTTCCAACTTATATATGCCCTTTCTTTCCATCTCTTCTTTTATAAGGCTTCTAACCTTATCTCTTATGTCACTCAATTCCTTGATCTGATTTTCAAGGAAAACTAATTGATTATTAGTCTGTACTGCTAATGTGTTTTCTTTTGTTATCAGCTCCTGCATCTTTTACCTCTCTTTCTATCTCCTCTACATGCACCAGCTTGCCATGTCTGTATACAGTCCACTTAAAAGTTGTTTTGTCATAACCTCTGCATATCTCAGCATAGCCATCAGCAAAAATAAATAGCTTCCAGGTCATCTGTTAGCCCAATAAACAGCAATGACAACTAAGAAATAAGGCAGGCACACTGATAACATAAACAGCACTGCCATAGCCTTAAGCAATAAATCTTTTGATAATTTCTTTGCCATAAAAATTGTTTTTTCCTTTCTTTTTTGTTAAAATAGTTAAGTCATAAAAATTGGTATTTCCAATAAGTTAAGTGGTCAAGCACCACTTTTCTTAATGGCATCTGCTTCAGTCCTTATAATCTTTGAGCTAATATCTAGGTACTTCAGCACTCTCTTTGTTGGTACTACTAAGGGTCTTGTGCTTCTTATTGGCTTGCCTTCATCCTTCATTTCTTTCATGATCTGATGAGCAATGAGCCTTGCATACTTGATGTTGCAATTAGCAAGCCTTGAGATGTCTTTAGGCTCTATGTAGTACTTGTTGATAATCTCAACCAGCTCAGTATAATCTGCTTTGTTATTCATAGATTTTACTTTAAGTAAATTACTACTCATTAAAAAAAGCACTGACCGGCACACCATAGTGCTTGGCTAAAAGAGCCAGTTTTTCAAAAGCCATCTTATGTGGTGCTCTCTCCCAGTTTTTAACTGTAGAAACACTAACACCAAGCAACTGAGCAATGTTTTCTTGTGATAAGCCTTTTCTAACTCTGTAGCCCTTGAGATTATTTCTCAATACTTCAATGTTTAGATTTTCCATTATAAACTCCTTTCTATAGTTTACATTTTACTTTAAGTAAATTGTGAAGTCAATAACATCTTACACTTTAAGTAGAATTATATTACACATTGTGGTAAATTATAGGTACAAAGGAAGTATTGGAGATTATGGCAAACAATTTTAGTTACAATTTAACTTATTTAAGAAAGTTAAACGGTCTTGACCAAAAAAGTATCTCTAAAATTGTGGGTAAATCAGTATCCACAGTATGTGCATGGGAAAAGGCAACTAGGCAACCACTTGTAGAAGATGTATATATTTTAGCAAAGTATTTTCATGTAGAGATGGAAGCACTTTACATGGGTGATGTAAGTGAAGCTGAGAAGGTAAGATAATGCCAGTATACAAAGACAAAACAAAGACAAAGGATGGCAGGCAGTTTTACTACACCATCCATTATGTAGATCAATACTACATGCCACATAGGATAAAATCTAAAAAGTACCTCACCAAAAAGGATGCTGAGAAGGCTGAAGCCAAAAAACTGTTAGAGTTAGATAAGCTGCCTACTGAAACAATGACTTTTAACCAAGCATCACTAATTTTTCTTGATGAAAAAAAGAAAAAACTAAAGCCAGGCTCTTACAGAGATTTTGAAAACGTATTGAGCAATGCTCTTGATGTACTGGGTGATGTACAGATAGATAAGCTAACTAATAGGCAGTATGAAGCCTTTTTAAACCATCTAGAAAGTTTTACTAGAAATGGCAAACAGATAACCAACAAATATAAAAATCGCTCTGTATCAGCCCTAAAACAACTTTTAGAGTTTACAGAGAAAAGATACAACATTACCTCATCTATACCATCCAGGTATGAGCCATTTAAAGCAGAGCAACCTAAAGAGATGAGATTTATAACTTCAGATCAACTGAGCAAACTGCTATCAGTAGTAGATGATATTGTTTATAGCTCCCTTTTCAAAACCCTCTTTTATATGGGCTTAAGAATTGGAGAAGCCAATGGCTTGCAGTGGAAGCACATAACCAGCAACACCTTATCTGTAAAGCAAACAGTAAACACTAAGATAAGAGATGCAAATGGCAACTACTTAATCACATCACCTAAAACAACTTCATCAATACGCTCTTTGCCACTTCCACAAGTCATTGCTAACAGCCTTGCTGAGTTACATGACTATTATGCTTGCAGTGATGAGTTTAGTGATGAGTGGTTTGTTTTTGGTGGTATCAAGCCCATAGCAGAAAGCACCATACAAAAGGCAAAGTATAATTACTTCAAAGCTGCTGATCTGGCTGATATAAGGTTACATGACTTTAGGCACTCTTGTGCATCTTTCCTAATAAACAATGGAGCATCACCCCTGCTAGTCAGCAAGTGGTTAGGGCACTCTAATGTGGCTATGACTTTAAACAGATACTCTCATTTATATAAGAGTGAGCTATGGGAAATAGTAAAGGAAATAGACAAAAACTGTACCTAAAACTGTACCTAAACCACATAAATATAAGAAAAACCCTTATTTTCAAGGGTTTTTTGTTTACTTGGTGGAGAATATGGGCAACAACCATTGATGGAAATAGGTGAAAACAAGCAAAA
>Ga0265300_10000955_pt1 | contig 28800 bp, 39 predicted proteins | sample AusTroGonzalo_MG_FD_193482 | JGI IMG/M metagenome (GOLD analysis project Ga0265300, IMG submission 193482) | Bovine rumen microbial communities from tropical cattle in Woodstock, Queensland, Australia - Gonzalo_03 | ecosystem: Host-associated > Mammals > Digestive system > Stomach > Rumen ...
CGTTACGCAAGTCAATGAGTATGCTGCAGCTGTAAAGAGCGGAGCGCTCCCCTCATGCCTGATGGTCCGCAAGGCCGTGGATCGCTGGTATGAGGATATGGAGCGCCCCGACCTTTATTTTGACCGCGCTGCCTTCCTTCGGGTAGTGCGCTTTTCTGGTATGCTCAAGCACTACAAGGGAGAGTTCGCCGGCAGGCCCATCGTATGGGAGCCGTGGCAGCTGTTCTGCCTGGCCAATATCTCCGGCCTGAAGTACCGAGATACCAAGAAGCGCAAGTACACCTATGCAGACATCTACGTGCCGAGAAAGAACGGAAAAACCACCTTCGCCGCCGTGATTGCGCTGTATATGCTTCTCTTCGATGATGAGAGCGCTGCTGAAGTGTATGCCGCAGCCGTGGACAAGGCCCAGGCGAAGATATGCTTTGACGCTTCTGCCGAGCTCATCAAAGGCGTTGAGGGCCTGGAGGGGTACGTGAGGGTGTTCCGTAAGGGTAGTATCGTTGTTGAGGAAACCGCATCAGCCTACAAGCCTCTGTCCAAGGACACAAAGAACAAGGATGGTCTCAATATCCATTGCGGCATCTGCGATGAGCGCCACGCCTGGAAGACGAATGAAATCTACGAGGTATTAAAGACCGGTGTGGGCGCACGCTCCCAGCCGCTGATCTTCTCCATCTCCACCGCCGGCACCGACACCTCCTATCCATATTTCCGTGACTTGGAATTCCTTCGCCAGGTAATGCTCGGAATCAAGCAGAAGGATAACCACTTCATCATGCTATACGAACCGGATGAGGGTGACCAATGGGATGATCCGAAGACCTGGGCGAAGGTGAACCCAAACTATGGCGTATCGCTGAGCCGTAAGTACATGGAAGATGAGTGCCAGGAGGCGAAGGATAAGGGAGGTAGCACCCTCGTTGCTTTCCAGACCAAGAACCTCAATATGTGGGTGGACGCTCCGGAGGTGTGGATTCCTGACGACGATGTTGCCGGCTGCAATGCTGAATTTGACGAGAACGAGCTGGCCGGCGCCGACGTGTGGGTAGGGCTTGACCTTGCTGCATCAGGAGACATCACGGCCACCAGCTTCTACTTCCCGAAGTTCAACGTGGTGAAGTACCTCTTCATTGTTCCGCAGTCAAAGATAGAGGAGAACCAGGGCCGAGGGGACGTAGTGGATTACCGGCTATGGGTGCAGCAGGGGTGGCTTGTGGTCTGCCCTGGCAAGATCCTGGATCATGACTGGTACGTAGCCTACCTGATGAACATCCTTCCAAAGTACAAAGTGAAGGGTATCGCATTTGACCCGTGGAACGCCTGGGAGCTCAAGAGCAAGATGGGTCGGTATGAGGAGGTGATGGAGGCATACAACCAGGGCATCAAATATATGTACCCTCCTTCTAAGAAAATCTTTGAGCTGGTGAAGGAGCATAAGTTGAATTTTCTGCACAATCCCATCATCCGCTGGATGTTCCGCAACGTGGTCATCTACATGGACCCGAATAACAACTACAAGCCGGATAAGGGAAAGAGCCGGAACAAGATAGACGGAGTAGTGGCCCTCTGCGATGCGCTGGGCCTATACCTCACGAAGACAAGTGAGGGCTCCGGCCAGGTATATACAGACGGTAAATTTCATTTTGCACCAAGGATATGACAATGGACGAGATCACCAAGATGGCCACGCGGTCTGGGTTCGTGGACGTCTTCTGGAAGCGCCTGCAGGGTAACCGGCGCATTGGTAAAATGGACACCCGCCAGCAGATCTACACCAAAATGGAGGAGGAGTACGAGGCCAGGTATGGTGCCGGATGCTTCCCGTCCTGGGAGGCTTTCAGAAGATATTTGAACCGGCACCCGTAACTTTGGGACATTTGTCCCGACTTTTTGCGTTTGCGAATGGTACTTTTGCGCAAAAAGAACGCAATGCCTATTTTCGAACGCATTTCCAAGTGGATGGCCGAGCGACGCAGCTCGGATGTCACCGTGACACCATTCGCCGGAGGATCCGCGAGGATTCCTTCGTTTGGCGTCTCTGTAAACAACGGCAACGCTCTCAATATCACGGCTCTCTACGCCGGCATCAGAATCATCAGCGAGAATATAGCTGCATTCCCGAAGAACGTAAAGCGGGAAACCAAAGAAGGCTGGGTGAACGACAAGGATCATCCGGCTTTCGGTTTGATTGACCACAAGCCCAACCCATATACCAACAAATTCGACTTTTGGAATTGCATAGTGACCTGGCTTGTGGGCTGGGGTAATGCTTACGCGATCATCAAGTGGGGCCCTGGCGGTGTGCCAAAAGCATTGTATCAGGTGCACCCCGCTTGTGTTCGCGTTAAGCTGGTTGAGGGAAAGAAGTGGTATCAGGTGCAGATTACTACACAGGGCCTCACGTGGCTCAACGGCACGTACTCTGACGATGATATGCTCCATTTCATGCTCCTTACCCTAGACGGCATCAAGGGCGAGAATCCCATTGTACGGAATGCCATGGCCCTGTCCAAGAATCTTGCTCAGGAGAAGTTCGCCAGCGAGTTCTACGAAAGGGGAGGCCAGGTAAAAGGCGTGATGGAGATGGACAGCCACCTCGGTGACGATGAGTATATGACCTTCATGAACCATTTCGGCAACGTGGGCGGCAACTTCGACACCCCGCTGCTTGAATATGGCATCAAGTACAAACAGCTGAGCATTGACCCTGTGGCCGCCCAGCTCATTCAGAGCGAGACCTTCTCCGTCCAGGACGTGGCGAGAATCCTCAATCTCCCGCCGCATCTTCTGGCCGAACTTTCTCATGCCACCTACTCCAACATCGAAGAGCAGAATACCCAATTTGTCCAGCTGTCGTTGAGGCCCACCGTGAAGCGCCTGGAGGTTGAGCTGGAAAACAAGCTCTTCATTGGCCAGGAGACCAACGAATACTCCGTAAAGTTCAACCTTGACGGCCTTATGCGCGGTAATACCGACGCCCGTACAAAATACTACCACGGCGCTATCCTTGACGGCTATATGACCCCGAATGAGGCCCGTACCCTGGAGGGACTGGAGCGCAAGGAAGGGCTTGACTACTTCCTGCGCCCGCTGAACTCCGAGAAGGTTGGTGAAGACAATAACGCAGACAAAGAGTAACAGATATGGAAAAGATTAAAGTCCGCTCCTTTACTCCGGAGATCCGGAAGAAGGACGAAGAAACAAGAACCATCACCTTCGTGGCCTCCGATGGCTCCCGCGATTCGGCCCATACCGTGCTCAACCAAGACGGCTGGAAGCTGGACCGCTTCAATAAGAATCCCATCATTGGCTACAACCACGACATCTACGGCGGTTGGGGCGGTAACGATGTGGACAAGGTGATCGGCAAGGGCCGTGCCTACGTTGAGGATGGCAAGCTCATGGTTGACATCACCTTCGAGCCCAAGGAAATCAACGAGTTGGCCGAGAAGGTATTCCAGAAGATTCTCTTCGGCTCCCTCAATGCCGTTTCCGTCGGCTTCCTTCCCGTTGGAAAGGGCGCCTGGGGCAAGGGTGACGAGGCTCCTGGCGAAGCCAACGAAACCTACTACTATGCCGGCCAGGAGCTGCTGGAGATTTCCGTGGTGAATATCCCCGCCAACTCCAACGCTACCCGCAAAGGAGAAGACCCCGAGCAGGCAGAACTGGAAGAGTTGCGCAAAGAGGCCGAGCCCGAGCAGCCCGAGGATCCTAAGCCTACTCCCGAAGAGGAGGAGGCTAAGCGTAAGGAAGAGGAGGAAGCCGAGAAGCGCAGACTCCAGGACGAATTAGAACTTACACTGGCAGCGGCAGAAGCTGCACTTTAGTAATAACTTAAATCATTAACAACTATGCGTAAAATTGCAGAAATCCAAAAGGATCTGGCCGCAAAGGTAGAAGCTACCCGCAACATGGACCAGACCGACAAGGCTGCCTTCCGCGCTGCCATGGACGAGGTTAACGCTCTCCGTCAGGAACTTAACGACGCCCGTGACCTGGAGGTTGCCGAGCGCGCAGCTGCTGAAGAGCAGTTCCGCAACGAGGAGAAGAAAGAAGGCCGCGCCTTCTCCATCGTAAAATTCCTCCGCGAGGCCGCAGAAGGAAAGCTCACCGGTCTCGAAGAGAAGGCCGCAGAGATGGGTGCCCAGGAGTACGCCCGTATGGGTCTCTCCAAGAAGGGCTTCGTAATCCCCATGTCTCTCCTGCGCTCCAGCGCCGGCCAGAACTACACCACCGACGCCGACGGCGGTTACGCCAAGGAAGTCCAGGCTCCCACCTATGTGGAAGGCCTGAAGGAGCGTCTCGTAGTTGCCCAGCTCGGCGCCCGCGTGATGGGCGACCTCGTTGGCTCCGTGCCCTTCGTGAAAGCCGGTGCTATCACCAGCAACTGGCTGGCCGAAGGCGCTGAGGCTTCCGTGAGCAAGTCCACCTTCGCCAAGGTGACCATGACTCCTCACCGCAACGCCACCGTTGCCGCCTTCTCCAAGGATTTGCTCCGTCAGACCTCCATCGACATCGAGAAGATCGTCCTCGACCTCATCATGGACTCCCATGCCGCCCTCCTGGAGGCCGCCGCTATCAACGGCTCTGGCTCCAGCAACCAGCCTACCGGTATCCTGAATACCTCTGGCATCGGCGAAGTGGCTGGTGGCGAGAACGGCGCAGCTATCAGCTTCGCCAATGTAGTGGCCCTGGAGACCTCTATCAACGCCAACAACGCCAACCGCGGCAAACTTGGTTACCTGACCAACGCCAAGGTCATCGGCGCCATGAAGACCACCGAGAAGGCCAACGGTACAGCCCGTTACATCCTTGACTTCGACGGCAAGGTAAACGGCTATCCCGTGGAGTACACCAACCTGGTGCCCAGCAACCTCACCAAGGGCACGGCTCACAACAACTGCTCCGCTATGATCTTCGGTAACTTCGAAGACCTGTATATCGGCCACTGGGGCGGTATCGACATCGTGGTTGACCCCTACACCCTCGCTGCCAATGGCGATGTCCGCATCGTCCTGAACAGCTGGGACGACGTGGCCGTCGTGGAGCCCAAGTCCTTCGCCGCTATCGTGGACATCAAAGCCTAAGAATGAAAGACTATGGAGACACGCGAAATCACCACCCTGCAGCCCTCCCTTACGGAGTTCAAGCGGCACCTGAGAATCACGTCCTACGACCTTGATAACGAGCTGGAAGCAAAGCTGAAGGCCGCTATCAATATGGCCGAGCACGAGATCTCCACGGTGATTTCCGTCTCCAAGTTCACTCTTACGCAGGAATTTGCCAACACCATCTCGCTGAGGTATCCCGCCACTGGGATTACCTCAGTGAAGGTGGATGGCAATACCATTGATGCCCAGAAGTATTCCTTTACGGAAAATTCTCTTGCTATTGCTTCTGATGTTGAGGGAGAGAATGTTGAGGTAGTGTATTCCGCCGGCATCACTGTCGCTCCGGATGACATCAAGGCGGCAGTGCTCCTGATGGGCGCCTCCATCTTCAACAATCCTGTAGACCGGCCGGAAGAGCGCGACCGTACAACGGCCCGCAATCTTCTACGTCCCTACCGAAACTGGGGAAAGAACCGATAGGATATGGAAGAGCAGGTGAACATAGGCGGCCTGGATACGTTGGTCACCCTTCGTGCCGTAACCATCGGCAGGAGCAAGGACGGCTCGAAAACCTACAACTTTAGGGACCACGGCGACGTCTTTGCCCATATTGAGCGCCGAATTGACGAGCAGGTGAACACCGGCAACCTTGAAGAGGGAGAATTTATTCAGCTCACCATCTACAAGGTCCCCCAGCTCACCACCCGTTGGCAGGTCAAGATAGAAGGGGTTTCCTACGAGATCACCGCCATTGACCCTATCTCAAGACTGTCTCCCCTCTGCATCCTTACCATACACGCCCTGGACTGATATGGCCAAGATTGGCACCATAGAAGGACTTGACGACTGCCTCAAGTGCCTGGATACCGCGCCGGAAAACGTGGTCAAGATGACCAAGAACGCCATGCGCGAAGGTGGAAAGGCGGCGTCTCGGGTAATCAGGGCGAAGACCCCCGCCAGATGGCGCAGGCTGGTAGGATACAAGGTTTCAAAGGGGCAGCTTTCCGGCAATACCTACGCGCTGGTTGGCTACTTCAACAAAGGAAAGAGCAAGGGAACGGCTGGAGCGATTGATGACTGGTTCAAGGCCTACTGGAAGAACTACGGAACGCTGGCCCGCCGTGACGCATCGCACCACTTCTCCAATCCAGTGAAGCGAAATGTCCGTGGCCGCCGCAACAATGTCGGCCAGCCGGCAAACCTCTTCTTCGAGCAGGCATTGGGCGGATGTTACGAAAGATTCCTCTCCGCCTTCCGTGATTCTATGAGTAAACAAGAGCAGACCCTTTACGACAGATGACAGATTCCCTTCGTGATAAGCTGGTAGCCGTTCTTTCGGGCGTCGCAACCGTCAACCTTTCCGAGGATGCCAAGGATTCATACCCTTGGGTGGTTTACGATATGACCACGCATCCTATAATGGACAAGGATGGCATTTGCGGCTATTCCGGAGATGCTACAATTCGGCTCGTCGACAAGGATCCTGACGCCCTGGACACGCTTCGCGCCTCCGCTGAAAACGCTATTGCAACCGGAATGCGCGATTCGGTCTTCTCTTCCAAGCTCAACGACATCACAAAGGAATGCGTTGAGGATGTCTGGACTATCGAACTTACTTACACCCTGAAGCAATACGCCGACTGGGAGCAACCAACACCTGAAGAAAACGTACAAACAAATACTGATTAACTATGGTTAAAGGATATAACGTAGCCCTCAAGATAGGCGAAAAGACTATCGTTGGCCGCACCCAGGACGACCTCACCATTGCTGCAAATATCAAGGAATCCCAGACCAAGGACGACGCTGGACAGAAACAGTTCTCCGTTGTTGGCCAGGAGGTGACCTTCAAGTGCAGCGCCCTTTTGGATGTCTCTGGCGGCGACGCCAACTCCATGGACCGCGACGACCTGATCGCCCTCGCCCTGGAGGTTGGGGAAGATGCAGAATTCGACGTGACCTACGAGGCCGACGAAGGAGATGCCTATGAAGGCACCGGCATCATCACGAACTACGCCGAGAGCTCCAATGCCGAGGATGACGCAACCGTCTCCGTTGACATCAAGATCACCGGCGAATTCACCAAAGTAACCAACAACACGTAAACATTGATTCACTATGGTAAACGGATATAACATTGCATTGAAGATTGGTGGTAAGACCATTGTGGGCCGTACCCAGGATGACCTCACCATCGCCGCTACCGTGAAGGAAAGCATTGACAAGGATGACGCTGGAACCAAGCGCTTCTCCGTCACCGGCCATGAGGTTACTTTCAAGGCGAGCGGCCTGATGAGCGTAGATGCGGTTGGCAGCGGCGTCCAGAAGGTAAACCGCAACTTCCTCATCGAGCAGGCCATGAAGAAGGGCTCCGCCGCTGTGGTCGCAGTAACCTACGCCTGCGCAAACGGCGACAACTACGCCGGAAATGCCATCATGACCAACTACTCCGAGAGCTCCAATGCCGAGGATGAGGCCACCCTGTCGGCTGACTTCAAGATCACCGGCGCCTTCTCTAAAGTTGTATAGCTATGCCGAAGGATTTTCTCAAGATCGGCGGTAAAGAGTACCGCGTTGAGGTGAACTGGAACGCCCTTTCGGAATACCTTCAGTTCATCGGGGATGATTCCTACGACGGGCTTGCTAACGTCGGCTCTATGAAACCCTCTCAGGCTCCTGCACTGATGGCTGCTTCTATCAATGAAGGAGAGCGCCTGGAAGGAAGAGAAACCCATCTGAGCCCCAAGGACGTCGGTGCTATGATTCGCCCCAAGGACGTTGAGGCTTTCATGAAGATCTACGTCCGCCAGTCTGCGGCACAAGTAGACGAGGAAGAGCCAAAAAAAGAAGGCGGGGAGAGTCAGGAGGACTAAAGCTCACGATCGGCCAAATTCGCGGATGGGCTATCTCCCGTCTCGGACTGAGCCGTGACGAATTCTATCTGATGCGCCCGGGTGAGTTCTGGGAAGCCATGAACGCATGGCAAGCAGATAAGGAGGTGGACCGGCGTCATGTCGCGGAAGTGATTCGTGGGGTCGGAATCCGCCTCTTTAATATACAGCTGAATCCGAAAGACCAAATTCGGGACATCCGGAAGTTTCTCCCCCTTCCGTGGGATAATGAAGATAAAGAAACCGGCGAGATTGACCGCCTGAACAGTCTCTCCATTTCGGACAAAGCCGCAGAAGCGCAGGCACTATTGGAACGACTCAAACTGAAGTGATATGGCAAACGAGCCTAAAATGAAAATTGGCATTGGTGCCGATACCGGTGACTTTGACAAAGGGGCGAAGAAGGTAAAGCAGGAAATGCGCGACCTCTCGAAGGTCTCCAATGATGCCTTTAACTCCATTGGCAATGCTATTGGCGTCGATACGGCAAAGCTCGCCCAGTTCTCCAGTGCCCTCCAGGGGCTCGGAAATAAACTCCAGCAGACAGGTAATGCCGGCGCACAGGCTTTTGGCTCAATCCTCAAAAATATAGGCCCAGTTGCTACCGGAATCGCTGGGCTCGGTATTGCCGGAGCTGTTGCGGCATTTAAGGCCCTTAAAGGTGAAGCAGAAGCCTTTGGTAACACCATAGACGGCCTCAATCTGAAACTCTCCACACAGGCGTACATTGACACATATCGCCAAGCTCTCCATGACGCAAACAGCGAGACCGGTAAATCTGTCGGAGAGGTCATGGCTGATTGGCAGAAGGGATGGGCTAAATTCAAGTCCAACGTGACTGCTACTTTTGTGCAGTGGGTTGCCGGCGAGGACACCGTTGGTCTTGGCGAAGCCTGGAGGAAGGTGTCTGCCAGCATTGAAGACGCTACGGCGGCTGCAGAGCGAAACGAGGCTCGAGGCAACCAGCTCGCTGAGGTTATGAAGCGCGAGCTTGATGTCCGGAAGGAAGTGGCCGACATTGACGTGAAAATTGCCGAGCAGCGGCGTATCATCAGAGACCGCTCCGAAGACGTCAAGGCCCGTTCCGAGGCAGAAGCCCAGTTGCGTGAGCTGATAACTCAAAAGACCCAAAAGCAGACAGCGATAGCACAGGAGCTATATGAGCTTTCCGCTGCGATGGATGATGAAGCCGGCTCGTCTTATGAGGATATGGCGAAGGTGGTATCCTTGTACGAAAACTGGAAGGCGCAGATAGCAAGCGCGAGTGACCAGCTGGCAATGGTAGACCGCTATGCTAATTCTATCAAGACTGCCACCGACGACACTGCAAAAAACATAGCTAGGATCAGCGCCCTTCGTGCGAGCGGAAATGAGATTGGCGCCATTGGATCCACTACAATGACTGGCCTTGTCCAGGCGCCAGTACAGTTCATTGCGGACCAGAGAAGCGTCGACAACATCAAAGAACTCGCCGCATTTGAGTTCGGCGGAATGAAGTTCACCATTGACTTCGAAATGGATGCCGAAAAGTGGCAGCAGATCGCAGAGCGCGTCGGTAATGGAATAAAGAACGCCGTTTCTTCTGCTACCGTCGCCATGGGTCAAGCCGTGGGGCAGCTTATCGGAGACCTCGCTACTGGGCAAGACGCCTGGGGTAACTTTGCAAACTCTGCAATATCCGCCTTCGGCGATATGGCTATTTCTCTTGGTAAGATTGCCATTGAGGCCGGTGCTGAGGTTATAGCTTTGAATGCAGCTCTTTCCTCTATGAGCGTTCCCGCAGCATACATGGCCATTGCGGCTGGTACTGCGCTTGTCATCTTGGGAGCTGCTGTGAAATCTGGGATGTCAAACATTGCGAGCGGTAATTACTCCGCCGGTGCCGGTGCTGTCAGCTCCGGCTCATCCTATTCTTCGTCACTTGGTAGCTTCGAACAGAGGGATGTGTACGTCAATGTGACGGGAACCCTTCGGGCTGATGGCAACCAGCTTGTCGCCGTCCTGAATAACACGAACAAGAAAAACAACGTCACAACGTAATGGCTTTCGCTAACAGATTCCATTTCCGTTTTGATTCCATCCATGGGGTGGAATACAACATCTATATCCTGCAGGATGGCTATTCGGGCGAATGCGAGAATAGAAAACTTGGCCGCGCTCCTGTACTCCGAAAGCAGAAGAATGGCCCGGTCTGCGGAACATCCCTGGATCTATACGCAGAATGCGCGCCAGGCCATGACGGAGAATTCGCCGCGCTCTTCACCTCAAACCCGAAGGAGTATCGTGTTGATGCAAAGCGCAAGGTAAGCGGAACGGATGTGCTCATCTGGCAAGGCTTCGTCTCCACGGAGCTCTACAGCGAGCCTTCCATCTATCCGCCATACGATGTTCAGATTGTGGCAACAGATGGCCTTGGCGAATTGAAGCTGGTAGACTTCATCCCCGTCGGCATCGCCACTCTTTCCCAGCATTTCCGGACCGCCCTGGCTTATACCGGAATGAATCGAACCATCTACGTGGCCTCTTCCCTGATAATGACGGGAGAGAGCGCTACGGATACCTTCGAAATGTCCATTAACCTGGACTACATGGAAGGCGATTCTTACTACGATGTGGTCACGAAACTACTGGATACGCTTCACGCCACCATCACCATGTATGGAGATAAGTGGCTCATTGCGCGTGAGACAGATCTTCCGGCACTCCTCTCCGGCTCCGGCCTTTCCGTGGTGAGTATCGCGGCGGATGGGACGGTTTCAACAACCACAATCGGAGGCGTACACAAGACAGTTGGTTCTATGGCCGACAACTCCGTAGATACGTGGCCGGTTGGCCAGCTGTCCACGGCTATTGACCCCGCGCGTAAAGAGGTAACCGTTGAGGCTCCGTGGCACACTGTTTCAGGGCCCGATGATCCGAACATGGAGGAAACCACAGGCTCTCCGTGGGGAACGGAAGGAATCGTGCGACACGATACTACGGATGATTGCTTCTATGAGCTCGGCCTTGATCCTAACAACCCGCTGAGCGACGACACCTGGGGAACCATCAAGCAGGAAATACCTATCAACAAACTTGATTGCGGTTTCCAGCTGAAACTCCGTGTGGCCCCCCGCGTGTATAAACTGCGTATCGGAGACGCGCAATGGTACGCCCACGGAAATATCAAGGTTCATCTTGAGTATGATTGCTATATTTCTTCCGGGTCGCATTCCACCCAGCACACGTCTACGTATATTGGAACGGAAGAAGGATGGAGTGGAGCTCCGCAGCACGAATCCGACCCGAAAGTAGAGATACCTACAACTGACTTGGATTCCATTGGCGAGCGCTGGCTTTCAATCAATATACCGGCCATCTCTACACCGGATTCCGCATCTCGCTACATTGTCTCTGACTATGCAACCATCCGCATAGTGATTGAGGGGCATTGGGTTGAGGTACACGAGTGTATTCTTACCCCGTCTCTCGACCTTCCTGGCTATCGAGATATTATCCACCTGGATAATGACGCGGTAGGTGCTGCAGAAACCGTGGAAATCACTGGCGGAAGGGTCAGATCGGATAACCTTGTAAACAGTAAGTTTTACGGCGGTATTTGGATTTTCAATGGGGCGATAGTAACCTCATTCGCGGATAGCGTCCATTCGAATGGTGACTTCCTGTCCATTACGGCTCTGAGCTACGCGCTATCCGTGGCTGGAAGGAGGCTGAAAACAGAGGGAAAACTGAATATCCCTCCAGGATTCTCCATTCTTCCCCTCTTCATTACCTTTGACGAAATCCTTTCCTGGATTGAGACATGGGAATGGGACCTTATTCAGGAAGAGGCCCAGGTGTCCGCCATAAGTCTTCCTGCTGTTGAGGTTCAAGTTGAGAGCGAGACGGTAGAGGGACTGCCGGAAGGCGGCTCCGGAGGATCTGGCGGCGCTGGTAACGGCGCATCTTCATCTTCCGCTTATTCCTATAGGACCGGAGGCTCTTCATTCTTCGAGGAAGACGGAAACGGAAACATTAAGCTCAAGGATGAGTATGGCGGCTTATGGACTAAAGGTTTCCTCACGGCCGGCGGAGTTGGTCAGAGCAGTGGCGGCGGTGGTGGAGAAGTTGACCTCACGCGCCTGTGGAAGAGCCTGCAGAACCAGGACACCATCAATACCTACAATGACTACAAGTTCTCCACGGCCCACCTGCCGACTCTTGGAGAAGGCCTTGCATATACCGATAACCAGGAATCCGGAACCAGCCTTGCTACAACTCTCGGCATAGCGAGCGGGTATAAACTCCCTACCACTGCTGAATGGGACGGGAGCGTTGAGGCTATTCAGTCCCTCCAGTCCCAGATTGACTCCGTGGCGAGTCGTGACTGCTTCGATGAGCTCACGGCATCGGCTATCTTCGCTGACATCCTTGCGGCCTCCGACATATATGGTGCCCTGCACGGCAATGCCGACACGGCCACCGCTGCTGAATCCGCCACGAAGGACGGAAGCGGCAATACCATCACTACCTACTACGCGAAGGCTTCCGACCTATCCTCTATCTCCGGCCGCGTCTCCACCCTGGAGGCCCGCCAGAATTGGGATGAGATCTTCGGCATTGACACCAACGGCAACGTCTACGTCAAGAAGAATGGCACCACCGCCAGAGGCTTCTGGACCTACGGCTTTGTTACGGCCGGCGGAGTTGGCCAGAGCAGCGGTGGCGGCAGCGGAATTGACCTTGCACGCCTGTGGAAGTCTCTGCAGAACCAGGACGCCCAGACCGACACCTACGACGACTACAAAATCTCCACGGCTCACCTGCCGACCCTTGGCACCGGCCTTGCCTACACCGATAACCAGGAGAGCGGAACGAGTCTCGCTACAACCCTGAGCATTGCGAGCGGCTATAAGCTGCCCACTACGACCGAATGGACTGAAATCGGCTCGAGCATTTCTTCCATTGACTCCAGCCTCACCATCATCAGCGCGGCCCTTCAGAGTCTTCAGTCTCAGGTGGACTCCGTGGCTTCCAGGGACAATTTCGATGAGCTGACGGCAACGGCCTTCTTTGCTGATGTCATTGCCGCCTCGGACATCTATGGCGCCCTGCATGGTAACGCGGACACGGCAACAGCTGCTACGACTGACGCCAGCGGCAACACCATCACGACCTATTACGCCAAAGCATCTGACCTGTCTTCCATCTCCGGCCGCGTGAGCACGCTGGAAGCCCGGCAAAACTGGGACGACATCTTTGGTATTGACACCAACGGCAACGTCTACGTCAAGAAGAACGGCACCACGGCCCGCGGCTTCTGGACGTATGGCTTCGTGACCGCCGGCGGCGTCGGCACAAGCAGCGGCGGTGGCGGAGACGTAGATCTCCCGCGTGTATGGAAGAGCCTGCAGAACCAGGATACCGTCAATACCTACAACGATTACAAAATCTCCACGGCCCACCTTCCTACCCTCGGGAATGGCCTTGCATACACCGATAACCAGGGCAGCGGCACAAGCCTTGCCACGACCCTCGGAATTGCAAGCGGCTACAAACTCCCGACAACAGAGGAATGGGCCAACGTATCCGATAACCTGAACTCCCTCCAGGCTCTCCAGGCGCAGGTGGATTCCCTGTCGACGCGGGACAACTTCGACGAGCTGACCGCTTCCGCCATGTTTGCGGACGTTCTGGCGGCTTCGGACGGATACTTTGGTGCAATCTATGGTCCGCTCCACGGAAACGCGGATACGGCCACTTCTGCCACCTCCGCAGGCTCGTCCACTACGGCCAGCTATCTTGTCAGCTCCTCCTATAGCGAAGGATCTGGCAAGAATCCCGTCTATTTCTCTGGCGGCCGGCCCGTGGCCTCTTCTTCCAGCGAAGGCTCGGCCTCTCTGCCGGTGTACCTCTCCGGCGGCTATCTCACGGCCTGCACAGCGTCTTCCATCTTCTCGTCCCTTTCCAGCACAGCGGCAACGAATCTCTCCGTGACGGTGGCCGGGCAGAACAGAACCGCGACGCTCTACGCGACCTACGACACCTCTTCGGAGAACATCGCCTCCAACTTCTCCACGGTCGGCGCTGCGCTCAAGTCCCTGCAGTCCCAGATTGACTCCGTAGCCACGCGGAACGGCTTCGACGAGCTTACGGCCACTACGGTCTTTGCGGACATCCTTTCGGCAACGAATATCTACGGAGCGCTGCACGGCAATGCCGACACGGCCACCTACGCCACGAGCGCCTCCTATGCAACCTACGACTCCGCTTCCGAGAATATCGCCTCGAACTTCACCACCGTCGGAACGGCCCTGAAATCCCTACAGTCTCAGATAGACTCCGTGGCGGCCAACCGGGCCTTTGATGAGCTCACCGTGACCGCCGGCTACTTCGATATGCTTTCGGTAGGCGCCAACCTCAATGTGGCCGGGACGATCTACTCCATCAAAGGCATCTATAGCAGCGGCTACGTGACCGCCGGTGCCGTCGGCTCCTCCTCTGATGCCCGCCTGAAGAACGACATCGAGACTATCAGCGCGAAGCGTGCAGCTGACGTGATAATGGCGTTGAGGCCCTGTGAATGGGTATGGAACGAAAAGCACTCTTCCCTGGAAGGTCGCAGCAGCGCCGGTCTCATTGCCCAGGAGGTCCGCGACATCCTGCCGGATATGGTCTACGAGGTGGACGGAGAGCTCTCGCTTCTGCACAACGTGCTGCATGGCTATCAAATCAGTATGCTCCAGGACCACGAGACCCGTATCGAGGAGCTGGAGAAAGAGGTGGCCGCGCTCCGCAAAGAGAATACTGAACTGAAATCAAGAATAACTGCATAGAACTATGGGACACAGCCAAACCGGTGTAATCTATAAGCCCGTCGACTTCCAGACGGACGTGGCGGCCGTACTTGGCCGGAATACAGGTGACGGCGGCCAGCTCTGCGGCGACGTGGACGAGAACGGCGTGGCCCAGAACACCATCAAGTTCTGGTCCCTCCGGAAGCCTATCCGCTACAACAAGAAAGAAGAGCTGACGGACGCCGAATGGAAGGCGGCCAACTATGGCTATACCATCAACAGCTACTATGGTAATAGCGGCGTGCTCAGCCTTATTGCAGACCATAAGGCCGGCGCTTCGTGGCTCTACCTGAAGCCCCGCGGCGAGTCCTACTACGAGCACTTCCGTATTACCGACTTCGACGGCTATGAAGGGAATGCCAACGAGAGCCCCTTTGTTCTCGACTTTAACGATCAGCCGGAAATCGGCGGCAGCGCCCGTGTGGACATCACCTTCCTTGAGGATTTCCTGAACTGGGGGCTCTTCTCCGCTTACGCTCCGACCTTTGCCAACCTCTACCTTGGTCTCCTGGCATGGCCGGCCAGCTCGGCAAACCCGCAAAGCTGCCACCTGCTTCCCATCACATCCTCCCGCTCTGGTATGACCATCCTTGACCACGCCCAGAACGAGCGCTTCTCCTATCCGGTTTCCAGTAATGTCTTCACGAATGGAACGCAGTACGTTCTGCGGCCCGTCATAATGACATACGATGCCGGCGATAACTATGGTACATGGATTCCTGTCAATGCATATTCCACCCCGACCATCTCCGGCTATCTTTACGACATCCTTTGTCCCGAGATCACGGTGACTCCAAAGAACCAGGTTACTCCGGATCAGCGCGTGAACATCTTCGCGGACGGCGACAACGCTGTCTACTCCGGAGACTTCCCGATGGACATCAGCTCTGTGCCGTTCTATATCTCCAACGGAAACGGCTCTGCGCTCACCGGATGCTCCCTGTATGTCTACTTCAAGGACTACACGTATTCCGCCCAGGGGCAGGACGTGGAGCTCGGGCATATCAACAGCTTCACCATAAACGCCAATACAAGCGACGTCCTGAAGACGGTGACCGGCAACATCTCCATTATGCCTGCGACCTACCGCGCCCAGGGCCGGTACGAATTCACGTTCACCTACAACGGGTCCACCTACACCAAACGGGGCACGTTCTACATAGGAGAGAAATAAAACCACCAATTATCAAAATACCATGAAACCTTGGAACAAAAACAATCTCATTGATCTTGGCGTGATGGCCGCCGTCGGCGTGACCATCTTCGTCTTCTGCATCTGCATCTGGTTCGCCTGCAAGGCTGGCGGCTGGTGGAGCATCTTCATCCCCGGCGTGGCTGTTGGCTATGCCTGCGTGACCTTCTGGAAGAAGTATTACATCAAGGACGTCTTTACCGGTAACAAGAAACCCGAGGCGCCCGTTGAGGCTAAGGAAAAGGAGGAGAAATAGCCATGAAGAACAGAGAAATCTTTGACCTTGTAAACAACGGTGTCCTGAACATCACCGCCAACGAGTTGGACGCAGCCCACGCCTACAAGGTCGTGAAGTTCAAGCGGACCGTGAAGAAAGCCTTCGATGCAATCATCGAGACCGAGAAGGACTTCCTCAAGGAGGTTGGCATCAAGGACGCCCAGGCATTCGACGACGAGATGGAAGCCCTCAAGAAGAGCGGCGAGAATCCCGAGAAGCTGGAGAAGATGGACGCCCAGATTAAGCGCCTCAATGAGATGCGCTCCAACGTACTGAAGGAGGAGGTCACCCTGGAGGACGTGAAGACCATGCCTTACGAGCAGTTCCACCTCCTGCAGAAGGAGAACGCCCGTCTCCCTCACCGGCCGCTGAACAACTTCGAGGATGTCCTTGAAGGAGTCCTGTGGACCGCACCTGAATCCGAATAATTAACCCATAAATTACAATCGCTTATGCTTACCACAAAAAACACCTACTCTGGAGCCGGCTTCGACTACTCCAACACCGGCTTTGTCGTCAACGGCGACTGGAAGGTTGAGGATGGCGTGCTCGTCTCCGTGAACTTCAACGGTATCTACACCGACAAGAAGAAGGAAGAGCACTACTTCTACGGCAGCCGTGACGTCAACGGTTCCGTGAACATCTCCGGAGTCCAGACCGCTCTGCTGGCCACCATCGCCAAGGAGGTATCCTCCATCCTCGAAGAGGTTGAGGCTATCGCCATTCCTGCCGCCCCGGCTGCTCCCGAAGCACCCGCCAACGAAAGCGAAGAATAGCCATGGCACTCTCAGTCACTGGAATTGACTCCAATGGAAGGGTGACGCCCAAGGGCACCAACGTCCTGATACCCAAGGAAAGCGCTGGTATCGGTGACCTGGTGTTCAAGAGCGGGTCCAGTATCCGTATCTACGGACGCGGTACCGTCAGTGCGACTACCATTGACGGGTACACCCTCTATGGCGCTATCTACGGCTTTGTGGCCGGGATGGCTATGATCGTAGCGCCCAACGGAGGCGAGACTTCCGCGGCGTGGCTCTCCTCGGGCTCCAGCACCGTCGGCCCGGAATATGGTGGCGGTACGCCTCTGATGAGAAACGGCCAGAAGCACACCTACGTGCAGATGAACACCAACACCAACCAGAGCTACATCACCGGCGGCTCGTCCGCCCCTTACCAGCTGGCCTCCGCCTATCAGGCTACGAGCCTGACGTCTTCCAGCTTCGTCGGCAGCGCAAGCGCAGACGTGAAGGCCCGCTTCGGCTCCTGGTTGGAATACATCCGTCAGACCCTCCGCGTGAACGGAGCCCCCGGTACTCCCTTCGGAGCCGTGGCTACCGGCGTGAAGGTGCACGAATTCGGCCGCTGGATGACAAAGCAACTCGTGACAACCCACGGCTCGACGGCTGCTGCCGCCTACCACTGCTACAACTACAACGAAGGCAGCGGTACCTGGTGGCTCCCGTCCATGTTCGAGCTCGGCGAGCTGATGATTGACGAGCACCTGAACAAGGTAAATGAGAACTCTTCCGTACTATCCGTAAGTGCAGGCTCCAACCGTTGGTCGTGTGTACGCCTTTCCTCCGGCGATGCCTGGAGTTACGACGCCTATGGTCTGTCCAGCAACCGTGGCCTTCCCAACGGCTTGACGGTGCGGCCCGTCACGCTCTTAAAACTTGTGTAATTTGACCTTGTGGCGAAGTGGGCGACAGCCCCAAGCCACACTACTACGATTTTACCATGAGCTCCATAAGCAAAGCAGGAATCTTCGTTGACGTCAAGCAGCTCCTTGAATTCACGTATCGGATGAACAAGGAGATGTCTGTCGCCGACAGGAGAGACTTCGGAAGCCAGCTCATCAAGTACAACCTCGATATGATTTCGAGCTTCACGATGGCTTACCATCGGAGGGATGAGAGAATCAGCTTCGATGCCGGAGAAAAGCACTACGACATCAACCTCAAGGGCGAGAAGCGGGTACACGTTGACGCCCTGGAGGCCGCGTTTGACAACTACCAGGCGCTGATGGAGTTCTGCTTCGAAAACCTGACCTTCTCGCGGATGTCGGCCCGCAAACGCAAGCGCCGGCACAAGCACTTTATGGAGCTCATGGCAAAAATCAGCACTGGAATAGTTAAGTGGAGCGGCAGTATTTACAAGCAGGTCGTCGTCTCCGAAAAAGGACACGGCGCAGGCTGATAATTTGAAGAGGTGGGGACGGTTTCATTCAAACCAGAGCGATGAGCAGTGCCCCATGTAAAGCTCCAACCGTTGGTCGTGTGTACGCAATTCCTCCGGCAATGCCTGGAATTACAACAACAATGGTATGTCCAACAACAATGGCTTTACCAACGGCTTAACGGTGCGGCCCGTCACGAAATTCAAAGACTAAGCGTATCTTAAAATGGACCTGGAAAGTCTGTATAGAGCCTATAAGGCGTCAAGGAAGCACAACAGGAGATCGGAGGACATGGTAGCCTTCGAGGTGGACCTGTATGCAAACCTCTGCCGGCTCAATGAGCAGATCAGCGACAGGTCCTATACGCCACTCCACAACTATTCCTTTATGCACCGCCGCTCCCAGAAGCCCCGCGAGGTCTTCGCGGCGGAGCCGGCGCTGAAGGTAATGATGGCCTTTGCGCTAACGAACATCGGCCCGATCATCGAGCGGAACCTGTCGCCCAGGACCTTCAACAACCGCGTCGGCATGGGCGCCCAGCTGGCGGTCAATACCGTCATCGACGACATCTATGAAGTCAGCCAGGGATACACGAAACCCTGCTGGATCATCAAACTTGACTATAAAGGCTATTTCCCGAACATGAACCGTGACTTCTCCCTGAAGACGGTCCTTGACATCGTGAAAAGCGAATACCATAAACCCGACAAGCCCGACGTAATCTATTGCCTGACGCAGGCCTGTCACTGCGACCCCGACAGGGCCCGCAGGAAATCCCCGCTGTGGGAATGGAACGAGTATCCTTCCTACAAGAGCGTCTACCGTCGGCCGCCCGGCATCGGTGGCTCCATCGGCTTCACCTTCTGGCAGGCCGTGGCGAGTCTCTACCCGGTAAGCGTCGACAGGTTCATTGCCGAGAACGTATCAAGGCACTTTGTCCGCTACGTGGATGACACGGTGATAGTGACGGACAACAAGGAAATGGTCCTTGCAATGATACCGGAAATCCGCCGGCGCCTTGCCGACATCGGCATCACCCTCCATCCGAAAAAGTTCTACTGCCAGCCGGCAGAGCACGGCGTAGAATTCCTCGGCTATAGAATCCTTCCGGATAGAATCCACCTGAAGATGCGGACCATCAAGCGGGCGCTTGGTGTGGCCAGAAGCGGAGAGCGTGGCAAGAACAACTACCTGAACGCCATTAACAGCTATCTCGGCATGATTAAGGCCACGAGCGACTTGAAGTGGGCTAAGAAGCTGCTGGACGAGGTGAGGCGGAAAGGCTTTGAGAAAGACTACACGAATTACAAAATAACCATCAAACAACCTTAAAGAAAGATTACTATGGACTGGACGCAAATTTTAGTCGCCATTTGCGGCATGGTGTCCTTGGCGGACCTGCTTCGCGTGATTTTCTTCCGAAAGGAGGATAAGCACGATAAACAGGTCGAGACAAAGGACAAGGAAATCGAAACGCTCCGGAAGACCACCGACCTGCTGGAGGAACAGGTGGAACGCAGCCACGAAACCATCATGAAGCTGACGGATGAGAATAACCGTCTCCATGACGAGAAGGCGGAGCTGCTGGCCACGCAGGCTTGCCTCTTCGACGATATGTGTATCCACAAGGGCTGCCGCTTACGGAAACCGCACCCAGGCCAGGGCCTCACTTGGTATAAGAAATACCGTGAGGATCCTGCTCTTGGCGCCGACTATCTTTCCATCGACACCCTAATGAAGCAGGACCGGGCTGAAAGGAAGAACGCCGGTAAGGAAGAGGAGGAGTAAGCTATGGTGACACTCGTTGTGGACCGGGCTTGGAAGAAGCCCGATTATACCATCAGTCGCTTCTTTGTGAACGGAGAGCGGATGTGCGAGGCCCTGGAGGATACGGACCGCGGGCTCTTCGCTGCGCAGGCCTATGGAGCGCTCGTGATGGCGAAGATTCCAGGAAGAACGGCAATCCCCACGGGAGAGTACATCGTGAAGCTGACCTTCTCTCAGAAGTTCTCCAAGAAGCCGTGGGCTCAGAAGTATCACGGCCTTGTGCCTGAGCTTCTGGACGTGAAGGGCTTCTCCGGCGTTCGAATCCACCCAGGAACCAGCGCGGCCGATACGGAAGGCTGCATTCTCGTTGGTGACAATAAGGCCGTCGGGAAGGTGCTGAATTCCCAGAAGCGCTACTATGAGCTGATGGACAAGTACCTTATCCCGGCCTACAACCACGGAGATGTAGTAAAAATAATCGTGAAATAGCCATGGAAGGAGACTACGAACACCCCAAGCACATTGACCAGTCGTGGATTGGGCCTGTTTTCATCGTGGTCATTATCATTGTTCTGGCCGTCTTCCTCGGCTTGCGCTATCTGGCATCATAAAAACCGACTCAAATGAAGCCTTTCTACCAACTACTGCTTGCAATCGGTCTCTTGCTCCTTCTGTTTGTCGCAGGATTCTATTTCGGTCACAGAAATGCCGAGAAAAACGCTCCAGTCCCGCAGGTGGATACAGTGACCGTCCACGACACGATAACCGACTATAAGCCGATTGCGACGCCAATACCGGCAGGATTCGAGCTGGTGCCGGCATCTCTCATCAGCGGCTACGATAATATCATAGCTGCGTATAAGGACTCGCTCCAGCGGAAGCCGGTTCTCGTCACGCTGCACGACACGACCTATATTGCGGTCCCGATGACAAGGACCACGTTCACGGACAACAAGACCTATAAGTGCGAGGTCCAGGGCTACGACACGAAGATGCTTTGGCACGAGTCATACCAGGAGACGAAATACATCACAAAGACTACGGAGGTGCCTACGCTTCCAAAGCTCGTGATTTCTCCCGATTTCAGCGCCTTTGCTGCCGGTAAGGTGTTCGGCATGGGTGCCGGCGTGAAAGTCGACGTATGGGCCGGGAAGTGGCGCTTTTCGCCAAGTATCGGATACGCCCTGGTTAAAGACTCGCAGACGTGGGCGCATGGGCCGGCCGTAGTATTCTCTGTCAACTATAACTTCGTATTGAAATGATAAACTTTCTGAAAAAAATCTGGGCTTGGATTGTAAGCATTCCCCAGGACAAACTGCTGCACGACTACTGCGCAGCGCTCATCTGCCTTTTCGTTTTCGCTATCCTCTATCGGTGTACGGTTCCCTTCTGGTGGGCCGTCCTGATTGCCGGCGCCGTAGCGCTTCTCGCCCTCATCGGCAAGGAGATCTACGACTACATCAAGAAGGAAGGGCACAGCGTAGAGCTGGCCGACATCCTCTGGGGACTATTCGGCATTGCAAAGATTGCTCTCGCCCTGATAATCATGTTAGCTTGAAGGTCTAACAAACCTATATACAAACATCAAAAACCTTAATGCATTATGGCAAACATTATCGCTCTCGCCATTGGACAGTACAATGGCTCCTACACAGTCACCGGGGACATCGCGGCGACTGGTTACTACTCTGTTGCCAATGGCGCAGTTCTCGCCGCCTTCTCCGGCGAAATCACCGACCTTGGCAAGTTCTCCGCCGCCCTCGATGACAGCACCATGAAGTACAAACTCGAGCCCGCAGCAGCGAACAAGGCCGAGGACCTCATGGAGGCCGTTTCTGCTATCGAAGAGCTCCTCAAGGCCCGCTTCGCCGTTGAGGTTCCCGTGATCAGCGGCGACGCTCTCTTTGGCACCACCACCCAGGTGTCCATCTCCATCCCTGCCGACAGCAAGGTGTACTACACCACTGACGGATCCACCCCCACCTCCGGCAGCACTGAGTATTCCGAGCCGTTCACCCTCTCCGCTTCCGCCACCGTGAAGGCAATCGCAATCAAGGACGGCGTTTCCAGCGAAGTGGCAAGCAAGGCCTTCGTGAAGCTGGCCGCCCCTGAGATCAGCGGCGACACTCCGTTCGACGAGTCCACCACCGCCACCATCACCGGCCCGGAAGGTGCGACCCTGCACTACACCACCAACGGTGACACCCCGACCGCTGAGAGCTCCACGTACTCCGAGGCTCTCACCCTCGAGGCAACCACCACCGTGAAGGCAATCGCCGTCAAGGATGGTGTCTCCAGCGCTGTAACCAGCAAGACGTTTACTAAGAACTAAACGTAATAGTTGGGGCCTTTACCTTGGGGAGCCGTTGAGGCTCCCCTTTTGCGTATCACGCCAATTTGCTTTCCTTATTCACAATTAAGTTGCTATTCATCTCCCGTAGGAGGTCGTAGATGTCCTGTGGCTTTTTGTCATAGAGAACATAGTCAAGGACCTGTCGGTTGGCGCGGTCAATCTTGGCGCGGTCAAACTTGATGTATATATCGGTCGCCGTTGAGGATGACTGACCGAGCGCGGCGGTGATGGTTTCCTTCGGGATGTCCAGCTCAGCTGCAATGGTAGCCCAGGAGTGGCGCGCCCAGTACATAGATATGCGCGGGAGTCCAAGCGGCTCGGAAATATCCTTGAGGGCCTTGTCTATTCGGGAGGTCCAGTTGTGGGTGTTTCCATAGGTATCCATAATGTTGAGGAGGAGGCTCTTTCCCCTGTACCGCTCGATGATCTCAGCGCATTCCTCTTCCACCTTAATGCTGTATGGCTTGTACGTTTTGGCGCGGTAGTATTCCAGACGTCCGCCTACAATGCCTGACGCATGGAGAAGATCTTCCGTATTCATCCCTATGAGCATGAATGAAATCTTGAAGAAATCCACGTACTTCTGCTGCCACGGCTGGACCGCGCCGGCAAAGAGTGTGCGAAGCTGCTCGACGGACAGGGCTCGTTTCATGGTCGGCTCCTGGCGGATCTCATAGCTTCGGAAAGGGTAGTAGGTGGTGATGCACTTCTTGAGGGCGTCATTGAAAACGGCCCGAATGTTCCGGAAGTGGATATTCCTGGCATTTCTCTTCTTGGATGTGCGAGCAAGGAACGAATCAAAGCTCTCCAGCCACTCTATGGTAATATCCTCGAAACGGAGCGAGTCGGCTAAACGGTCAAAGGCTCTGATGCGGTCAATGGTGGCCTTGTAGATCTCCGTGGTACGAGGCTTCTCCCTTGAGGCGGCGTAGGCCTCCATCCGAGAGAGGAAACGGGCCTTGCTGGCCGCGTCTGGCGAAAGCTCACGTTCTACCATACGCCGGATGTCTGAAGCGCTAAATCCGTCGAATCGGCCCTCCTCTTGCCAGTCTATCAGGAGAGTCTCAACCTTGAGGCGGAAGCGGGAGATAGCGGCCCGCGTGGCCATGTCCTTTGCGGTCTTTGTCTTAGAGTCCCATTGCGATGGTAATAGCTTGAATCCCGTCGGAAGGTAGGATTCAGCTCCGCGCCAGTAGATAGCCAGCTTCAGCGGAGAGAGTGATTTCGGGTCGCGGCCCCTGGTGTCCAGGTAGAGTCTTGTAGTAATCATAGTGTGCTGATTGTTGAGGCCCGCTGCACTTGCAGAAAATCTGCAGAAAATCTGCAGAAAATCTGCAGAAAAAATGTGCAGAATTGTGCAAAAATGTGCAGGCCAAGGATTTTTTTTGACGAAATCCAAAGCCTGCTCTATTGTTTGTAAACCGTGACAATCAGCCACTTATGTGCGGAGAGACCGAGATTCGAACTCGGGATACCCTTTTGGAGTATACACGCTTTCCAGGCGCCGCCTCTCCGTCAAATAAGGTGCTAAAAGCCAATAATTTACAAAGAGCGAGGTTTTGGACTTGCAGAAAATCTGCAGAATTCTATTTACGTTTAATACATAGTCCAGTAATAATAAATGATCCGCCAGGGATATTTGATGGTGGCGGCGTGATCTTGAAGTCAGCAAGGCCGTCTGCTCCAAGTGCGATGGCTTCAGAGACGGCTAAATCGAGCAGTTCATTATACGCTATGTCCTCGATTACGGCGCTGCTCCCAGATGGCCTGCTATAAATACCATCATCATTCTTCGCCAATCCTTCCTTCCCGCCCTTGTCACGCATTCCTGGAGTCACTTTGATATACAGCTCGCCAAGAGACTCAAACTGGCCCGCGCTATATGGATCTGGGCTTATAAAAAACCCAGCTTCGGAATAGGGCCTATAATCTGCAAAGTAAACCTGGACGCTTCGTTCAATGTGAGTTGCTGGCCCGCAGGCTACGGCCGCAATAAACAAGAAAAACAAGGCTGCTCTTTTCATATTACTTGAATTTGAGTTTAATTATCCGGCACTTTCCTTTTTGGGGGCCTGGCTTCCACTCTGACGCCCCAACATCTCCGTCAGTCTCTGAATAGTCTCTTGTTGCTGGCGAATTGTTTCAGTAAGGTTGAGGTTCAGCCGTAGCACTTCCACCGGAATAGAAATGGTTTCCGACGGAGGTGCTGACGGCTCCTTTGTCATTTTCCCTTCTCCGGTCATAACCCACCCCATGTTGAGGTCCGGAAACGTAAGAGAAATTCTCTCAACAACGTCCGGAGATATTGACCGGCTTATATTACTCACATATCGCTTGCCAAGCCCACACAAAGTCTCGAATTTGTTCTTTGTGATACCCTTGTACTCAATAAAGGCTATAAGCCTTTCCTTCACAGTATTTGCCATAATTTCATTTTTGTAAGAAAATTTTTCTCATTTTTCTTGCAATTATAAGAGAAATTCTCTTACTTTGTAGCGGAAAGTTATAACAAAAGTAAGAAAAATAATGAAGATTATCTACAAGAAAAGGCAAATTGATTACGAGAGAACCCTTGACCAACTGGGGCTCAAGGCGGAGGATAATCACGTTGTACTCTCCGCTTATGAAAATGATATGGCCAACATTCGCATGGCTGTAATGAGGGCCGCGAAAAGCCTCGGAGGCGGAAAGGCGTTCACCGTCAACAAGTCCATCAACGGAGCAGTAATCACCCGTACAAAGTAAAAAACCAGTAATACTATACCTATGTTATCGCCAGAAAAACCCACCATCGCCCTCACGGGCCGGTACACAACGGGGCAAGCCGCTAAGCGGCTCGGGTGCCACCGTAACACCATCTTGAAAGCGCCGGAAAACCTTCTCCCGCGCCACCACTTCGAAAATGGGAACAACTGCTTCCTCGGCAAGGATCTGCTTCGCTTCTGGGCAAGAAAGACCAATTACGTTGACTAATACCACAATACCATGAATACTCATTATATCATTTTCAAAACGGATAAGGTCACCGGTAAGACCATCAACATTTGCGGCGGTTGCCATAACACGAAAGAAGAGTGCCTGATTCATTGGCAGAGCTATATGTATGGATTCATGGACGGAGCTTTCGAAATGCTTGGACGGGATAACTTCGGAATGATGGAAAGCCGTGAACATAAGCTCGGTTTCGAGTTTCATATCCCCGAGAAAAAGCACACAGTTGAATTCTTCATGCTCCTCGACGAGGAAGCTGACGAACTCATGAAAGAAATCTGCTACTAAAACTAAGCACCATGAAACAGAGAATAATCAAATCAATCATCCTCGGCATTATCGGCCTCGTTTCCCTTGGTTGGGGCATTTCTTACGGCGTGAGTGGACTCGCCTGGTTTCCTGGCTTCTTTGTGGCCGTGGTATGCTTCATTAAGATTCTTGATGTGAATAACGTAGGGAAGGAGGCTGGCCGATGAATACGAAGAAAGGAACCCAGACAGCAGGCGGAAAGAACCAATGCAATTATTGCTTCTGGAACATTGCCGGCAAGTGTATGGCCGGAAAAGGAACATAGTGCAAGATATTAAAGGATAGATTCTAATGAAGACTATAACTATAGGACCAAGCCTCTCTGATGTAACAATAGAAGGCGGGAAAATCTCGGCGCCGATGAATGGAAAGACGCTGGTATATAAAGCGCCTGAAGGGATGGAGTTCGCGGAGAAGGATTACGATGCAGTGAAGCGCGCATTTTGGGAAGCGTGTGTTATATCATCAAGACCGTGGCAGGTTGAGGGTGTACTGAATGACTATTTCGGCATCAAGGGCACCTTCACAATTACCCCCATTGTTGGCAAAGAGGAGGTGCAGCTGAGATGAATAATTTCTGTACCCGTTGCGGCATCGGAGATGCCTGGCTATTCAAGAAAAGACAAGACATATTTGGAGGCTCCAGGCGCGCGGCTGGAAGCAACCAAACTATCCACGAGAAAGATCTGACCATAAATGTCCGCGCGGCATACCAACCAAGCAGTGATGTGCGGAAGGAAGTGCATAGGTATTAGTATTAGGTTTTTTACACGCTAAGGGCGCCAGCTGTGATAGCCCACGCCCTTTTCAAAAGAACATTTAAACCCCAGCATTATGATACCCCAGAAAGTCATTATCTCCCAGCAGCGCAGGATTTATAACCTGCTCTGCTCCCCGAATCCGGAAGGATTAACCCGTATGCAGATAGCTAAATGCCTCGGCATTGAGCGTGCAACCGTATGTCGCCGCGTAGCTGAGCTGCGCGCCCTCGGTGTCCTGAAGGTTGTAAGGAAAGGAATTTGCCCGATCACCCACGAGAAGGCGACCTTCCTTTCGTGCAATAAGGAGCTGCTGGCAACCATCGAGCCGGAACCCGAGAAGGAAGAAACAGGCAATCTATTCCAGTAGGGTATGAAGAGAACGGACTACATAGTAATCTTGGCGCCAATGGTGACCGAGCTGGGGCTTACCGGCAACGCTCTGCTCGTCTTCGCTATGATTCACGGCTTCACGAAGGACGGGAACCATCAGTACGTTGGTAGCTTTGAGTATATAGCTGAATGGCTTGGAATATCACTGCGCTCGGCGAAGATGATCATTAAGAACCTGATTAGTGATGGTTACATCAATCGGACTCAGAATCTTACCGACCGCCGCCGCCCTATCAACGTATATACAACAAACTACGAGGCCCTTCTGGCGAGAGTAGCAGCTGGCGAGGTTGTAAAGCCCACATCCGTAAAGGCTGGAAGCGCCTCTGATAAGGTTAATGGTGCAAAAAATGCACCATTAAAAAAAGAGGGTGTTAATGGTGCAAAAGGTGGTAGTTTAATGGTGCAAAAATTTCCATTTAATGGTGCAAATTCTGCACCCAATAATAATTATATAGATATATATATAAATAGAAATTATTCTTCTTATAGGCCGGAGTCGAGCCAAGAAGAAGAAAAACTTTTTAAGATTATTTTTCTTTTTCGGAACGCCGCAGATCCTGCGGCTGAGGTCGGAAAGTTCATATCCTGGAACGAGGCGCGTGGCTGGCAAACACGAGACGGCGCAAAGTATGATACAGTAGCAAAACGGGCCTCGCTGGCTGAATATGGCTGGGATTGCAAGACCGGTCAGCGCCTCCCAGCTGGAGATATAACCGATAAATACTACAAGTTCCTCAAGGAAATGATTTCCATTGCCCTTGTTAGCGGCGACATTGACCCAGAACTATTTCTATCCACAAAGAACAAGTATCGCGTCGCATCAAATGGATCATTCGTCTGGCAGTGCCTTCGTGAGGTGAAGGAGTGGGTGAAGGGTCAGCCCAGAGAAAAGATTGTTGGCGCGATTGACCGAGCGTTATCTATGCCGTTTGCATTTGAACAATGAGCCCAGAAGAACAACTCAAGATAGACATTCTCCAGGATAGGCTTCAGCAATTACGGGACTCATGGACCGTTGGCAACTACCAGGAGGTCAGAGACGAAATGGAAGTGATTCGGAATAAGATAAACACAATAAGGACAAACCAAAGCGAAAAAGGAGGTGTGATACTATGGCAGCAGACATGATCGGAACTTGTAGGTTTTGTGTATTCGCCGAGCTTCTCCAGTATGCAGACGGCCACTTCTCCATCCGTTGCACGCATCCTAACGCAGATCCCGCAACTACACGTGACGTTGCTATTCTGGGCTGCTGCCCTGGAAGTAAGCCACTGAAAGACTGACGGGCGAGTAAGAATACGAGTATTTCCAACTAAGAACCTGGGCGGCTCGCCTGTCGCCGCCCTTTATGACAGAGAATAAGACAACCAATCATAATCATTATTACCATGACAAAATCTTTCATCGTAGACCCCAAGACTGGGAAACTTCTCACAGCTCAAGAGTGGAAAGAGACAGCCGGCGAGAATGTAGCAAGCGCGAAGATCGTTGCTATCGTTCCTGATGACGGCTCTCCTGCATTTGCTTTCCCTGTAGAGACATTTGGTGATCACCCTTGGCCTGAGGCCATGGACATTGCCGATAAATACCAGGCTCCTCACGCCATCGCTGGAGCGAATGGTTCTTTCACTCTTCCTACGAGGAAGCAGGCTATTGACATCAGAGCAGCAAGAGAGGCTGGTCTTGAGCAGCTGCTTGAGATGATTGGCGCGCAGGATCTCCTCGATGAGCTCAGACATC
>Ga0265300_10000956_pt1 | contig 28750 bp, 27 predicted proteins | sample AusTroGonzalo_MG_FD_193482 | JGI IMG/M metagenome (GOLD analysis project Ga0265300, IMG submission 193482) | Bovine rumen microbial communities from tropical cattle in Woodstock, Queensland, Australia - Gonzalo_03 | ecosystem: Host-associated > Mammals > Digestive system > Stomach > Rumen ...
GGATAATCTCCTATACCGATTATGAAAAATTCATCTCCGCCTGCTCGTACACAGATCTCATTATCCTGTGTCAGCATTTTGACGGTGCGGCTTACGGCCCTTATACCGAAGTCACCCTCGCTGTGACCAAAGGTGTCGTTAATATATTTCAAGCCGTCCATATCTATAACGCAGACAAAAAGCCTGTCATCCGGTGAAGCTTTTTTCATCATCTCAGAGTATTTTTCGTACATCCCCCGACGGTTATAGAGCCCTGTCATATTGTCGTGTATGGACAGTTCGGCATAGCGGTTTTTCGCCCTTACCATTTCAAGAGAATTGTTCACCAGTCTGAGCCAGTTCCTGAATACAAGATTTATCAGGTGCTTATCAGAAAGCTCCCTTTGAAGCACTGCGTAACCCAGTGTGTTGTCACTGAAATGTACAGGTGCAAAGTAGAATACGCAGGGCTTATCCGTATACTCGTGAAGTGTTGGCAGCATAAGTGCGGTCTCAAAGGTGGTTTCGTCACTTTCGCTTGCTTTGTCCGATTTGATTTCCTTTGTACCGTTTGCTGCAACGATCTTCATTCTGTCGGGGTAGCCCTCTTTCAGATATGTATCATAGCTGAGCCAGTTTTCACGTAGGCAAAGGCTGAAATTCACATAAGGGGAGATCAGATAGGTCTTGCTGAGAATGTTCTTTATACACTCATCGGGCGTAGATGAGCTTGTGAGTTCTTCCGAGGCATAGCTTTCCATAAGCAGTCCGATGTCGATATTCTGCATAAGCTTTTCTGAGGTATAATTACGAGAGATATAGTAAAGGGATTCGCGGAATATCTTTGCCGACTGCATAATATCGGGCGAGCAGCCGCAGCTCATACCTGCGTGGAACATTTTGCTTATGTCAGGCTGATAAGGAAGTATCTCGGAATCGGGTTCGATCAGCTCACGGATGCGGTCTACCGCATCTGCGGCGGCCTTAGTGAAATTTGATTCGTATGAGGACAGGGTCACCTCGGAGAGCATCGCCTCATCGGAGGCCTCGAATCCGAGAACCAGAACATCTTCGGGTATCTTTACTCCTCCAGCGGTAAGCTCCTCTATCAGACCGAGAGCCATATAGTCTCCTGCTGCTATTATCGCTTCCGGCATGGGGCGTGTGCCGTTGAGCAGTTCCTTTGCGAGAGCTGTTCCGCTCGTGTACCAGAAGTCGCCGTAGATCTTATGATCGTCATCGACCTCAATACCGAGCTTGGAGAGTTCGTCAACGAATATATCAAGACGCACCGATGATTCGGAATTGTCTTTCATTCCCGTAATAAGAAGTATATCCTTTTTTCCGTGGACGTTCACGATGTGACGGCACATTTCGCGCAGTATCTCCTCGTTTGAACCCGAAACAGCTTCAAGATCCTTGTACGGTATGCCGATACATACGGCAGGGGCATCGGTCTGTGACTTGATATTGGTGTAGACCGTGTCCAGCACCTTGCCTGTATCATCTTCAACGAGGGTTATCGTGTCAAGAATTATTCCGTCAAAGAGGCTGTAGTTCGGCAGGGAATAGATATTCTTCTCACCATCTGTATGATCCTTGACAAAGAACAGTAGATGAGACATTGAAGCAAAGACAGCCACGTTATATCCGTATTTCTCACACTGTTCAAAAACGCCTTTAGCGACCCTTCTGCCGTGAAGAAGCTCAGGCATACCGGTCACAAGGCAGATCGTTTTACGCTTTTCCACATATCTCACCTCCGTGTTTACGGCAATAAATATCGAATTTGTGATATCAGCATTATATCACAAACTGAAACAATTGTCAACAAACGTTTTATCGCGGAGCGTAATTACCTGACCGCTTCAACTGTCGGTCTGTGATACCGCCGAACTCATAAATGTTGGTGTAACCCAATATTGAACAGCTTTTTCTGTGTTCATTCAGACAGGTTTAAGGCAACACCGCACAACCCGTGGCTAACGCCTCTGCACGCCATCTGATTGCCTGATTTTCAAGCTGTTCGGCTATCCCTCGATCCTCCCGGTAATAGCAAGGCTGTCCGGCTCAACGTGACACGGGAAGAACAGCACCTTTACGCCTGCCTTTCGAGCATCCTCCAAAGCGGTGCCGAACTCCGGGTGAGTTGCTGTGTTTGCACGAACCTCTCTGACGCCGTCCATTTGTATTACAAAAGCGATAGCGGTATTGTACCCTGCGGCTTTTGCTCTTATCAGCTCGCGGATATGCTTAACACCGCGCTCTGTCGGTGCATCGGGGAAATAGCCTATACCGTCAAACTCAAGAGTACAGCCCTTGACCTCTGTAAGGTATTTCTCTCCGCCGCGCTCCATATAGAAATCTATCCTCGAATCGCCGTAGGTGTATTCGGGGATGATATTGTCATAGTCCTGCTTGTCCAGCCATTCATGCATAACCTTGTTTGGCGCCTGACTGTCGATATTAAAGAGCGTCCCGGTGCTTTTCCTGACCGCAACAAGATCGTACTTTGTCTTCCTGTTCGGAGAGTCGGGAGCGGTCAGCCAGACCTCACAGCCGGGTATCAGCAGCTCCTTGCATCTGCCGGTATTCTTTACATGGACTGTCTCTCTCCGACCGCCTATCTCGACCTCGGCAATAAAGCGGTTGGGTCGGGAGAGAAATTGTGCTTTGATTATGTTGTTGTATTTCAAGGGGATCACCTGTTGAAAGATCGTTATTATTCGGGCTCGGAAATCCACAAGGAAAATATCGATCCCGATCTTATGTGTTGGAATTAATTATATCACACGAACTTTGCTTAGTCAATCGTGACAGCTCTGTGCAGTATCATTTTCACCTTCCGAAAGCTTTTCTTGGTTATACACAATTCTATTTCAAAGACGGCGAAAAGTGCGTCCGCCTTGATGATTTGAATGTAGATATAAAAAAGACGAACACCCCAATGAGTGTTCGTCTTCGTTTAAGCCTGGTGACCCGTACGGGGATCGAAGAAGTCAACCCACTTTCAGCAGTAATAAGCGATAAACAAGTGGTTGATACGGTCGCGTTTCTGTACTAAAAATCGGACAGTAGCTTAATTCTGGCGTTTTTGACCCGGATTGAGCTGCTGTTTTTTTTCTTGAGGCGGACAAATGATTGGAGCAGTGAGTGAAATGCGAACGCAGTTACCTTAATAGTTGACATGGGATATGAGATGTGGTAAAATATGTCTGTATGCCGTTATGACGGTATGACCGAAAAAAGGAGAGTATCATATGAAAGATCTGAAAAGAAAACTGATAGCAGCCTTGGGGGCGGTTACTCTGACTGTGACCTCGGCTGTGTCTGCTTCGGCTTCGCCTACGGTAGATTATCTTATCCCGAGTGAGATGGAGAATGCACGGTTGATAAAGACCATGGCAAACAACGACCCTTATCTGAACATCACCCTCGATAACGGCGGGTTAAGCACCTCGGGACTGAAATTCACCCTCAAGAAGGACGGCAAGGCGATTGCCACCATGAACGGCGGGATGTCCAAGGCGACCATTACCGATAAGTCCCTCGGTATGATCAATATCACAGGTGCCATGTATAATTATCAATTCTACTACGATGTCGGAGAAAAGGGTAAAAAGACGGTGAAGCTCAGTTCCCTGACCTCGGAGATGCCTGATGCAGTCTATTTAGAAAATCAAAAGCTGACAGATCAGATCTCTGGTAAGGATTGCACCATTAAAATTACCCCTAACCACGATATATACCTTGCATACCTCACGGCAAAGGTTGTAGAGACAAAGACTCTTCTGCCAAACAAGCTGGTCGTATCCGTAAGCAAGAGATACGCAGCCAACGGCGACCCCAACGCAGAAGTAAGTCTTCTGAACCCTAATGAGTACAAGAACTTCAAGGGATTTTCCGATTACAAGCTGAATCAGGCAGGCGATCATCAGTTTGATGTTCCGGCAGGAGAATACGGTTTGCAATACTGCAACAGCGGTTCCTTTGACGACAGAGATACGGTTGCCTACAGTACACGGCAGGAGTACGTCAAGCTGAAGCTCCCTGCAACTTGTATGGAGGATGTAAAGAAGACCGCTTCGGGGCTTGTCTATACCAGAAACGGTACGAACTATGCCATGTCTAAATCGGCGGGCACTCCTTATGCAAGCTTTATTTTCCGTTCGGGTTCGGTGGTGACTGCCGATGTTCCCGATGCTGACGGAAACATCGAGATATGGGTGAAGAAAGATGACTTTAAAAGCCTGTATTTCACGTCCAGATATAGTGACGGAGGCGGCTGTAGCTACGGGCACGTGGCTTATCCCTTCCGGTACGATAAGGTGCAATTTAATACCATGGAATTTCCCAAGACCGGAGTGACGCTCTACAACGTTCCTGCAGGGAACTACACCGTTGAGGTGAATGACAGCGCCTATCAGCTCACGGGCAACACCCTGAAAGTCACCAATACCCAGTCGATGCAGAAGATGAATCTGAAACTGAGCAAGAAGTCCGGCACGACCAAGACCACGACAACCACTACTACTGTTACCGCAACAAAGCCTGCCGATACAACGACTTCCGGATCAAAGACAGAAACCACAACTACAGTCCCGGAAAGCTCTGTTCCCGACGAAGAAGTATCTTCCGATACAGAGGACACATCCTCGGAGGAGGAGAGCTCACTTGAAGATGAAAGCTCCTCCGAAAATGATGAGGCTCTCTCTGTAAAGACTATCGGTGCGGAAATAATTTCTTCTGCCGAGGACAGTTCTTCACAGACGGAAACCTCCGAAGCTGAGAAAGAAGATTCAGGCAGCCTGAAAACGATACTCATAATATGCGGAATATCACTTTTAGCGCTGATCGTGCTGATCATCATAATTATCTTCCGCAGAAAGCGCAAGGATCAGGAAAAGTAAACAGCAGACATAATTGTACAGAAAAACGGACAGCAGCCCCGGACAATTGGTCAACGTCCGGGGCTGCGTTTTGGTGTTCATACATCACTATTTGATTTGTCTGATCTTTTCAAAATGCAAAGCGTTTTTTGAGGGGTGATCTCAGGCATGGGGAGCACTTCCTTGTTGTAAACTATTCACCCATTCTTTAGCAGAACCAACACCTATCAATTGATCGTGGTGATTAAAACATATCAGATAACTGGTACTAGAGTCAAAAACATAAAATTCAAAGCCATACATTTCACCGATCAAAGTTACAAGTTCATGCCCTGAGTTTATCACTGCAGCTTTCCATTTTTCCAGATCATAAAATAACAAAATACACTGCTTATCGCCAATAAACCGATCCAGATATCGCCACCCCGAGCTATCAGTTACGACTGAATGATCGGATAATCCGTCCCATAGAAAAGAATGATAATTCTCCGATAAGTACTTCTTTTCGATCTTTGCAAAATAATCAGCTGTTATTTCCGGTGAAAGCATTTGAACTTCTATTTTCATTTCTTTTGAAACAGATAGTATCTCATTACATATTGACCACATATGATCTCTCCCATTTACCGTATACTTCAGCACTTACATTACACTTGCCCGCTTATGATAAGTTCTTTGGTAATCTCATAGCCTAAACCATATACTGTTGTTGCCCCGATCGTGAGGTATTCCGGGCGCTTATCTATCTTGTTATCATATTCGTCCCAATACGGATGATCATAACAGTATTTGTAAAAGCCGTAACTTGGAACATCGCCCAGATCCTCAATATGCATTATGTTTTTAAACCATCCTTTTGTCCACAATGCTCTTGAGATCATTTGCGGTTCAAGCAGAATATTTTCATAGTCCGGCTTAAAATCAATCCTGTCAATACTGTCCGAATGGCTGTTGAAAATAAGAACAACGTACATATCGTCGCCGATCATATTTTTTATATGAGCATTCAAGACCACTCCGCAGTAATACAGATCATTGACAGGCTTACAAACAAAAACATCACCTGTTTCGGGCAGAACATATGACTTTTTGATGTATTGCAATTTATAATGATCACTTTCACCACGATCAAAGTGTCTGCTCAGATCGTCCAGTCTTTTTTGGATATCAGGCGCTAAGGCTTCATAGCGCTTTTTCCACGCTTGCGCCAATATGTTTCCTTCATTATTCATCGCACGTAAAAAATCTCCTCGTGTAAATGTCTTCATCAACAGCAGCCCCGGACACCTTGTCAATGCTCGGGGCTGCATTTTGTGCAGAAGCTTTTTCATATTTTAATAAACATCATATTGTTGACCTGCTCGGTCAGGTACAGCTCGGTATCCGTCTGCGTGAGGTCATAGCTCTCGATGATAGCTTTGCTGTGCTTGGCAAGGACCTGTTCATAGCCTGCGGCAGTGTCCTTTTTCTTGGGAAAACGGATAGAACTGTCAAAGCTGTCTGCAAGCTCAAGCCCGTTTTTGCCGCAGATATTTATCCATTCGTTCTTCGTGTAAAACTTTATATGCCCGTCTTTTTTGAGACGCATATAGTCATCGACAAATCGCTCGGTGTCGCAGTCATTCGGACGTGGGTCGGATATAAAAAGCCTGCCGTTCTTTTTCAGCACTCTGCTTACCTCACCGATACTGCGGTCGATATCGGGAAAGTGGTGAAGCGAATACCTTGTAACAACAAGGTCGAAAGCTTCATCTTCAAAAGGGAAGTCAACGCCGCCGTAGCTTACGAACTTGAGATTGCTTATGCCGTCTGCGGCGGCACGTTCACGGTTTGCGGCAAGTGCTTCGCTGACGATATCGAGCCCGACCACCGTGCAGTCCGGATATTCTCTTGCTATCGGGAAAGCCAGATAGCCGCTGCCTGTGCCGAGGTCGAGTATCCTCATTCCCTTTTTGACATTGATAAAGCGCAGTATCGTTTGCAGATGCTCGCTGTCCTGCGTCTGCCTGTTGTAGAAATCGCCCTTGGCAAAGCTTTCCTCAAAGCTTTTGCGGGTATCGTCGATGCTTGTCCGGATAGCTTTCTTGTATTCGAGCTGCATCGGCAGCCCGGCCCACAGCTGTTTTCTTGAATTGCTTGATGACAGGACTTTTATTATCTCTTTGTCGGGATCGGGGTAGACAATGCAGTCATCTTCCTCACCCTTTTGTGTGCGTATCGGGAAAGCAAGCTGCTCGGTGTCGATGCTAAACTGTGCATTCACGCCCTCTTTGTTTCCTCTTGCATCAAGCCTTATCCATTTATCATACTCTCTGAGATATACTCCGTTAAGTCCGTGATAGACAAGCTCCGGCACATCGGCATCGTCGTTGAGTACGATTTTCTGATAGCAAAAGCCTGCGGGCACACCTTTGCTGCGAAGTATCGCAGCCAGCAGATGTGATTTCGCAAAGCATACGCCGTGCCCTGCGCCGAGCACCTGTGATGCTGTGCAGGGCACTTCGTCTGCACCGATATCAGCCGAATGTGAGATGCGGTCACGTACATACTCAAAAGCCTTTCTTACAAAATCAGTTTCGCCGTCCGCCTCGCGGTAAAGATTATCAGCAAGCTGTGCGACCGATGTGTTGTCAGAGTTGATGATCTCATCGCATCGTAAATAGCGTTTGATGTCATTAGTGTAAAGTGTTGTTTTCATTTTTGTTTCTCCTTTTTGTTTCTCCTATTTTTCAATAAGGGGCATCGCCCCGTCATTCAAGCACGACAAACCAAGCTTCGCTTGCTACAGCGTTAGGTCTCAGCTGTCGCTTCGGTCGGCACTTCTCAGCCAAACGGCTGAGAGGTCTCCACTGGAGACCCGTGCCCCTTAGGGTTTCGGTGGGAGATTTATTCTCACTACCGAAAGACTAAGATGACCGCCGCCTAAGAGGCGGGGGGACATAGGTCGTGGTTATATTGTCAAAAGTATACCACATACAGTGTGAGAAGTCAAGTATACCTGTGGTATACTCGTTTATAGTCCTTGAAGTACAAGGTATGATGATGAACAGGTAAAAAGCCAGGCTGGTGCAGATAAAAATGCATCAGCCTTTTCATTTATTGTTCCGAACGAGCTCCAAAGGATCATTTGTATCAAGAGAAACTGCGGCGCGTGAAGATACAATAAGTCCCAAATAAGGCCCAAGGGCATTTTCGGCCAAAAAGAAAAGCTCTCAAACCGCGCATCTGCGCTGCTTGAGAGCTAACATGCTGGTGACCCGTACGGGAATTGAACCCATGATTCCGCCGTGAAAGGGCGGTGTCTTAACCTCTTGACCAACGGGCCTAAATTAAAGGAACAGCGTGGTAGCGGCAGGTGGACTTGAACCGCCGACCCCCTGGGTATGAACCAAGTGCTCTAGCCAGCTGAGCTATACCGCCATATAGCTGTTCCTTTAAGCGACTTATATATTATACTACATCAGGATCGGTTTGTCAACAGGTTTTTCAAAAAAATTTTGAGATGGCGTTTGAGCAGCGGACGTCCGCACTGTCATGCGGCGTTGATGCTGCTCTTTTTGTGTTTTGATAAAACATAGATGGAAAAACGATGAGACATGGTGTGTCACATAGCGTAAATTCGGCGTTTGCTCGGTTTGTGTCCTTGCACTGAGATGCTGATCCGTGGTAGAATATGCCTGTGATATGTTGATCTTGCATCAATATGATAAAGTTTTCCGTGATCGCGGATGCATCGGTATTTGTGTGAAATCAACAAAAAAACGTGGCGGGCAGGTCGAAAAATGTCTGCCGATGGATTGCGGCACTTTAGTATGATATATTGACAATTAATTGTCAATAGGATATAATTATATTGTACTGCGCAATAGTATATTGCGGTTTGACCGCAGAAGGAGACTGAGATATGAGTACTGGAATCAATTCAGAAAAGGTGCTCGAAGTCAAGGGCCTTTCCAAACAGTATAAAAAGGGTGTTTACGCTTCACAGGGCGTTACCTTTGATGTACATAAGGGAGAGATCTTTGCACTGATAGGACCTAACGGAGCAGGTAAGACCACTACTATACGTATGATATCGACACTGCTCAAGGCTACTGAGGGAGATGCGATCGTTGACGGTCACAGCATACTTACAGAGCCTGATAAGGTAAGAAAGGCTATCACTTATCTGCCCGATGAGGCAGGCGCCTACAAGAGCATGACAGGTATCGCTTACCTCGAGTTCATGGCTGGCATCTATTCCGATAACAAGGAGCAGATCAAGGAGTACGTTCAGAGAGCTTCCGAGATCAGTGAGCTTGGAGAAAGACTTAAGGACAAGATAGGCACTTATTCAAGAGGTATGATCCGTAAGCTGCTGCTGGCACGCGCTATGATGCCCAAGCCTGCACTTGCTATCCTCGATGAGCCTACATCGGGTCTTGATATCATCAACGCACTCGATATCAGAAGAATGATAAAGAAGCTTGCCGCTCAGGGAATGAGCTTCCTGCTCTCGTCCCACAATATGCTGGAGATCGAGTTTGTTTCCGACAGAGTTGGCATTATCGCTAAGGGTCACCTCCTCGAGGTCGGCACCGCTGAGGAACTCAAGGAAAAGTATCAGACAAAGAACCTTGAGGAAGTATTTGAAAAGGTGGTGACCAGATAATGAAATTCGTAAACCTTTATAAAAAAGAACTTCGTGAAATGATCACCCCGACTACCATACTTATCCTTGTGCTTATGTATGTCGGTATGACTATGATGGGCAGCTTTATGGGTGATGCTGTCGATAAGACCATCAAGGACAGCTCAAAGATCGTTATCTGCGACCAGGATAATACCGAATTCACCAAGAGCGTTATCGAGCTTATGAAAAAGCCCGCAGGCGGAGATTCCGAGAATGAGGTCAAGCTGGTTGATATCCAGTCCGAGGACTATGCTTCCGAGCTTGACAGACTTGACATAAGCGACGTTGTCATCATCCCCAAGGGCTTTACCGATGAGGTTGAGCAGGGCAAGACAGCAGGCTTCATCTATGTTGATAAGCTCACTTCGCTTTCCACTATGGCAAATATGTCCACAGGATCCTCTATGGCAAAGAATCTTATTGAGATTTCCGTTACTTCGGCACTGTATGGCAAGAAGGTCGCCGCAGGTCAGCTCACCACCGATGAGATCAAGCAGCTCGAAGTACCTGTTGAGATCACCGAGAAGACCGTTGTAAGCAAGAACACTGAGGATATCGCATCCCAGATGGTAGTCTCCCTCAAGACTATGGAGAATATGTTCCTGCCTATCATCGTGTTCCTTCTTATCGTTTATTCTTCTCAGATGGTTCTCGGTGCAGTATCTACCGAGAAGATCGACAAGACTCTCGAGACCTTGCTCTCCGCACCCGTTTCGAGAATGGCAGTTCTGAGCTCCAAGATGCTCGCGGCAGGCACTGTAGCTGCTCTGTATGCAGTGGTTATGATGTTCAGTATGGGCAATCTGAGAAATGCTGTGCCTACCGGTGATAACAACTATGAGGAGCAGCTCAAGGCACTCGGTCTTACACTTTCAGGCGCCGATTATATCTTTATCGGTATGCAGATGTTCGTAAGTATCCTTATCGCTCTTGCAGTCGCTCTCGTTCTCGGAGTTCTTGCCAAGGATGCCAAGTCGGGTCAGTCACTGCTGCTGCCGATACAGATGATGTCCATGGTACCTTATATGCTTTCTATGTTTGTGGATATCAGAACACTTGATCCTCTGCCGATCAGATTTCTGATCTACGCTATCCCCTTTACCCACACCTTTATGTCTTCCGAGAACCTCATGTTCGGTCACTGGGGACTTTATTGGGCGGGTCTTGCATATCAGCTCGTTCTGCTTGTTGTGTGCATGGGCTTTGCGATCCATGTATTCACCAGCGACAAGATCTTTACTCTCTCGCTCGGAAACGGCAAGAAGAAAAAGGGCGGTCTCTTCGGAAAGAAGAACGTTATCGACGAGTCCGATCAGTAAACAGCAGGATCTGAAACGAAAAATAAAGGAGACCCTTTTGGGTCTCCTTTTTGTATGTTCTGATAACACTCTACTCAAATCTGAAGGAGAGAAAATCAAAGTCGCAGCCCGGGAGGAAGCAGAAGGATATGCTGCACTTGTCTTCGATGCCGTCTATCGGGAAGGAACGCTCGGTGTAGTCTTCACAGCCTTCAAACTCAAGGAGAAATCGCTTGGTCTCGTTGCCCTCGCATTGCAGGTGGATACTGTTTACAGGGAGCTTTGATCTGCCCTTTATGACTATCTTTGACGGCTTCGCGGCGGTGAAGTCGAAGTCGCCGAAGCTGAGGGTGACATTATTGCCGATGCCCGTTACGGCCTCCTGCTCTTGGGTGAAGCGGTCGCCGTAAATGCTGAGAGCGTTTGCAGCTAACAGCTCCGAGGTCTCTTTCGGATATTTTGTGAAGCTGAATCCCTGAACGTCATAAGCCCAGCCCGAAGCAAAAGATACGGTGTGTACGCCTCTGAGCCTGCGCGTTAGCCTGAATGTCTGCGGCTGATAGGTCATCCATTTAGTAGGTACAGTGTACATAAAGTCACCGATCAGCTCGCCGCTTTCGGGGGTGCCGTCCCAGACCTGTACAGGCACAGGACAGTTGTAATTAGCGAATATCGGCAGGGTGACTTCATCGCTGCCGGACATACCGAAGTCAACGTTGTCAAAACCGAACCAGCCGCCGCCGAATGCGAAAGCTGCACCGCGCTCGATGCCTGTTGCGGCGCTGCCGCCCGAAAGAGTGAAAAGTCCGCCCATAACGAGCCTGTAAGGATCTATGACTGCGCTTCCGAGACCTTCGGCTGTGAGCTTAAGCATAGAGTAGTTCCTGCACTGACCGGTGCCGTTTTTTACCGCGGCGCGGATGTAGAATTCACCGTCACCGATGCATTTTACGGTAACGCTGGTTTCGTCATGGGACACTACTTCCGCACACAGCGAGGGGATGCCGTCAAATGTGGTTATGCGGTACTCGATCTCGTCTGTGTAGGCGGAATCGGGAGGATACACTTCAACGTCAAAAGTGAGCTCTCTGTGTTCGGGATCAAAAGCGGTGCGCTTGCCCGAAAGCTCGACACGTCTGATGGGCTTATCCTTTGAAACATCGGGACAGCAGCATTCTCTGTCGGTGCATATGTCGAGGAAACTGATGCCTTTTATTGGCTCGCTTGGACAGGCTTCAAGTTTCAGCACCGAGTCGGGGAGAGCAGGGGATGAAACCGTCAGGGTGATATCGCCGCTGTCCTTTACGGGTGCTATGATCGCCAGAAGTTTTCCCGAGAAAAGTCTGCGTGAAGTGCCCTTGTACTGTTCGTAGTCTGTTGAGTCGCCGTTATCAAGACCTACCAGTCTGCCTGCTCCGCTGACTTTTACAAACACGCGGTCATTTGCGTTGCTGACCGGCACACCGTCCTTATCGACTGCTGCGATCTCGGTGAAGATAAGTTCTTCGCTGCCTGCGGGGACGGAAGTCCTGTCGGGGGTGAGCCTGAATGCTGCGGTATCTCCGAAAGAGCGGACGGTGTCACGGGCGATCTCGTTCCCGTTTTCGTCATAAGCTATAGCGATGAGCTCGCCTTTCTCAAATGGCAGTTTGACATCCATAGTCAGCTGCTGACAGTGAGCACGGTCAAAGATCTGCTCCTTTATCAGTCTGCCGTTGAAGAAAAGTGCGGTCTTCGGAGCGTTTGATGCGATGCGGATGTCTATTAATGCGCCCGATGTGAAATCCCAGTAGGGGAAAATGTGAATGAAAGGATCGGCAGAGGGATCGCTCCAGGCAGAGCGGAAGATATATGCACTGTCCTTGAAGAATCCTGCGGTGTCGATCTGTCCGAAATAGCTGTTTTTGGTCGAGTACGGAGTAGGTTCTCCGATGTAGTCGTGACCTGTCCAGATGAACTGACCTGCGCAGAATTCTCTGTCACGGTCAGGGATTATGCAGGCTTCGACGCGGTCTGCCGCCCATGCAGGAGCGCTGTTTCCGAGGGATGAGCATTGTCTGTCATCCTCACAGAGGATATCACGCTCGAGAGGGAAGTGGTAGATACCTCTGCTGGATACTACCGATGAGGTCTCGGATCCGTAGATCATCCAGTCGGGATGCTCGGCATGATGTGCATCGTAAAGACGCTCGGCATAGTTATAGCCTGCAACTTTGAGTATATCTGCGCATCTCTGCGCGTTGTTGCTGCTCATATAGTTTGAGCCTATCGTCACATAAGCGTTTGCTCTGTAATCGTGAGCTTTTACCTGATCTCTGAGCATAGAGGTCACTTCCTGACCTCTTTCGCTTGCGTGAGTGTCGTATATCTCGTTGCCGATGCTCCAGCCGATTATGCAGGGGTGATTCCTGTCGCGGCGCACCCATGAGGCAACATCCCGCGGCATCCACTCGGGGAAGAAGCGTGCGTAGTCATACTCTGTCTTTTTGAGTTCCCACATATCGAAGCACTCATCGACTATAAGGAAACCCATTTCATCTGCAAGTTCAAGCATTTCGACAGCAGGGGGATTATGGCTTGTGCGGATGGCGTTTACGCCCATGGTGCGGAGGTTCAGGAGTTTCCTTCTGATGGCTGAGCGGTTGACTGCCGCGCCCAGTGCGCCGAGATCGTGATGTTCGCAGGCACCGTGGAGCTTGACATGTCTTCCGTTGAGGAAGAACCCCTTGTCGGGGGTGAATCTGATGCTGCGGAAGCCGAAGTCAACTGTCTTGCAGTCGATGACCTCGCCGTTCTTTATAAGCTCGGTCCTGCAGGTGTAAAGCTGCGGAGAAGTGATGTCCCAGAGTTCGGGGTCATTGATGCTGAGGGTAAGGTCGTTGACGGAGTACTTTGATCCGCTGCGTCTGACGGCAGGATGCACGGCGCTTGTATCAACAGCACAGGCATCGTTCTCAGCGGAGGCAAGGACAATATCGGAGCCTTTTTTGCAGATCGATGCTCTTACTCTGAGGTCGGAAGCAGTCTCGTTTTCGGGACGCGCAGCTTCAACGGTGACGAGAACGGAACCGTCGGTATCGGCGGAGATGTACACACCGTCGGGGATGATATGCTCCTGCTCAAAGCGTTCGAGCCATACTTTTCTGTAAATGCCTGCGCCCGAATACCATCTCGAATTGGGCGAGCGGTGATCGACACGGACGGTCAGCAGGTTTTCACCCTCGCGGACAAGGTCGGTAAGGTCGATATCAAAAGTAGTATAACCGTATTTCCATTCTCCTGCGAGAATGCCGTTAAGATAAACGCGGCAGTCCATATATACGCCTTCAAAGCGCAGCACGGTGCGCTTTCCGTCCGAGGGAATATTCAGAGTGCGTCTGTACCAGCCCGTAGAAGTCTTATAGAGATCGAGGGTATCATATATCAGCCAGTCGTGGGGGATATCCACAGGCTTCATTTCAAGGTCTGGCGAGTATTCGGTATCTATCGGCGTGAGGGAAAACTCCCAGCCGTCACAGATCAGATCGGTCGTCCTCATTCGCGAACCTCCTTAAAAGTATCGAACAATTGCAGAATATGAAAATATGAAACATAAAATCTGCTTTTCCTGTTGAGATTATTATAACAGATATTGCAGTGATTTTGTGTATTAGTAATTGAATTTATATTAACAAGCAGTAAACATTAGCCTTTGACAATAAATGATATATAAAGCGAAGCTCCGCAAAAATCGGGATGAGGCGATATGGGGGCTGTTCCGGATGATGCAGACAGCTGAGACCGTTATACTGCACATAAGAGCAAGTTTCGGTTTGGACATAATGTGAATATATGCAATCGGATGTAAGCGGACATCGGTTGACAAGGCCGCAAAAATGGTTTATACTTGTCAATGCGGAGTTTACCGCATAACAACGAAACGGAAGAGATAAAAATGAGAGAATACGATGACCGCGAGATCGCGGAAGAAGAGGAATACGAAGAAGCCCCTGCTGTCAGACATAAGGGCTCGTTTCTGAAGAAGCTGATAATATTTCTGCTGGTGACGGCGCTGCTGCTGTTCGGTGTGCTGCAGATACTTATTTTCAGGTATATAGGCAAGGTAACGGTCAGGGAAAAGGGGGAACGCCGCTTTGAAGAGGCAAACCTCCGATCGGATGATATCTACAACCTGCTCGTAATAGGTTCGGACAGCCGTGACCCCGATCTCCGCGGCAGAACAGATGCTATGATCCTGCTTTCCATCGACAAAAATCACGACAGAATGACCATGACATCCTTTATGAGAGACAGTTATGTGATGCTGCCCGAGTATGATCTTGACGGTGACGGCAGCTTCTGTTCCGAGGGTGACCGCTGCAAGCTCAATGCAGCGTATGTCTACGGCGGTGCCGAACTGCTTATGGATACCATAACCTATAATTTCGATATCGCGGTGGACAGTTACATATATATTGATTTCTACTCCTTTATAGATATGATAGACGCGGTGGGCGGCATCGAGCTGGATATTGACGAGGGCGAAGTCGAAGCGATAAACATCTGCATAGAGGCACAGAATACCCTTATTGATAACCCTGTGGGTACGGATCTCCTTACATCGGGAGGAAAGAAGATAAAGGTCAACGGAAACCAGGCTCTCGGATTTGCAAGGATGAGATCGGTGGGAAATGCCGACTTCCAGCGGACAGAGCGTCAGAGAACAGTAGTATCTGCACTGTTTGAAAAAGCAAAGAACAGCGGATTGCTCGAACTTGACAAGCTGGCTTCTGCGGTGGCTTCTCATACAGTTACCGATCTCAGCAAGTGGGAGCTATACAAGATGAGTTACAAACTGCCGTTCATCGTGAAGTATGAGCGCAAAGAACTGAGAATACCCGGTCAGAGCGAGTTTTCCTTCGGTACGGGTTATGACGGTTCATCCGTGCTGAGCCTTGACTTTGAGCAGATCATCGGTACCCTCGACAGAGAGATCTACGGCGGCTGAGGCGTATAAATGCCCGTGAAACCGACTGTTCGGGCGTTTTGAAAAAAATCTTGAAAACCCCTTGCATTTTTGAAAACAATGTGGTATAATATATTGGAACGAAGATCAGGTGGTAAATTTCGATCCGAGATATAGGTGTGCGGGTCCTGTGCAATGAAGCGCTGTGAACCATGTCAGGCGGGGAACCGAGCAGCATTAAACGGACTGTTTCGTGTGACACAGTTTCGCCTGCACATCTATATGTCGGATCGAATTTATTTGTGCGAGACTAAAGGAGGTCATAGGATGTATCAGGCGCTTTACCGCAAGTGGCGGCCGATGTCATTCGATGACGTTGTCTCTCAGCCGCATATCACTACCACGCTGAAAAATCAGATCGCCTCCGGCAAAACAGCCCATGCGTATCTGTTCACGGGTTCAAGAGGTACGGGCAAGACTACCTGCGCAAGAATATTTGCCAAAGCTGTCAACTGCCTCCATCCGAAAGACGGGGAACCCTGCCTTGAATGCGAGATCTGCAAGCATGCCGACAGCGGCTCTCTTGCCGATATCATCGAGATAGACGCCGCTTCAAACTCAAGGGTGGATGACATCCGTGAGCTCAGGGAGGGCGTTAACTATACCCCCGAGATGTGCAGGTATAAAGTGTATATAATCGATGAGGTACATATGCTTTCGGCAGGTGCTTTCAATGCGCTGCTGAAGACTATGGAGGAACCTCCCGAGCACGTTAAGTTCATACTTGCAACCACCGAGATACATAAGGTCCCCGAAACGATAGTGTCAAGATGTCAGCACTTTGACTTCCACAGGATACGCTCCGAGGATCTCGCTGCAAGACTTGCATATATCGCGGATCACGAGAGCTTTACCCTTACCCCCGATGCAGCTGCGCTTATCGCAAGGCTCTCCGACGGCGGTATGAGAGATGCACTCTCGCTCCTTGACCAGTGCGCCGCTTATGCCGACGATATCACTGTTGAGACTGTTTCTACAGCAGCAGGCATCGCAGGAAGGGATCACCTTTTTGATATCCTCGAAGCTGTCTTCGCTCACGATACGGGCAGGGCGATCAGGATAATAGATGACCTCTATGCCAAGAGCAAGGATATGGCTGTGCTGTGTTCCGAACTCATCACACAGATGAGGAACGTTATGATACTTATGGCAGGAAGAGATACGAGAGATCTCGTTGTCTGCCTTCCCGAAGAGCTGGAAAGGCTCGAAGCTATGGCTAAGAACGCCGATATTGATGCTGTGCTCTCATATATATCCATATTGCAGCAGTGCTCGGAGAGATTTTCAAGAACTTCAAACAAGTGTATTGAACTTGAAATGTGCGCCGTGAAGCTTTGCAGCTGGCAACCGAAAAAAGGCGGTCAGAGCACAGGAACAGCAGATACGGCAGCAGTCGCCGCTCTGGGTGACAGGCTCTCTAAGATTGAAAGAGCACTTGCATCGGGAGGTACTGTTTCGGCAGCAGCTCTTGCTCCGTCAAAACCTGCGCCTCCGCCAAAGCCCCTCAAAAAATTCGATATAAACAACTATACCCCCCTTAAAGACTGGAACGAGATCCTCGGTATAATCAACGAGCAGATCCCCGCTATAGGAGGGTTTCTGAAAAATTCGGCTGCCTGCATAGAGGGTGATTACTTCTATGTGATCGTTGCAAGCAGCTTCCTCATCAAGATGGTTAGCAAGTCGCAGGATACGGCGGTGCTGAAACAGATCGTAAATAATTATTATGGTAAAAACTTCGAGTTCAAGCTGTTCAACTCGCACGATGTGGACATGGAGGATCAGGAGAATCCCGTAAGTATGCTCATCAAGCGTGCACAGGCTTCGGATATCGAAGTGGAGATAAAAAAATAACTGTATAAGGAGTTTTAAACTATGAAGGCAAGATTACCTCAGGGTATGGGCAAAGGACCCAATCAGAATATGAATCAGATGCTCAAGCAGGCTCAGAAGATGCAGGACGATATCACCGCTCTCCAGGCTGACCTCGAGCAGAGAGAGTTCTCCGCTTCTTCAGGCGGCGGAGCAGTTGAAGTAAAGATCAACGGCAAGAGACAGGTGCTCAGCCTGAACATCAAGCCCGAGGTAGTTGACCCCGAGGACGTTGAGATGCTTCAGGATCTTATCATCAGCGCATTCAATGAGGCTGTAAAGACCCTTGACGAGACCTCCGATGCCGAGATGAGCCAGCTCACAGGCGGAGTATCATTCCCCGGTCTGTTCTGATATGGCTGACCACAGCGCACTGCCGTTGGTGCTGCTCTCGGAGCAGTTTGCCAAACTTCCCGGTATCGGCATGAAATCAGCTCAGAGACTTGCGTATCACGTAATGGAAATGTCCGAGACCGAGGTCAGAGAGTTCGCTCAGGCGATACTCAACGCCAAGAAGACTGTCCATGTCTGTGCGGAGTGTATGAACTTTACAGAGAATGAACTCTGCGTTTTCTGCGCCGATCCCAAACGTGACCACAGTACCGTATGCGTGGTGGAGACCCCGAAGGATATCAGTGCCTTCGAGCGTACCAAAGAGTACAGGGGAGTCTATCATGTGCTGCACGGGCTTATCTCGCCCATTGACGGCATCACCCCCGATAAGCTGCGTATAAAGGAACTGCTGGCAAGAGTGAACAAGGGCGGAATAAATGAAGTCATAATGGCAACGAACCCGACTGTTGAGGGCGAAGCTACGGCGATGTATATCTCCAAGCTGCTCAAACCTTTCGGAGTTAAGGTCACAAGACTTGCTTTCGGTCTGCCTATCGGCGGTATGCTGGAGTATGCCGATGAGATTACTCTCTATAAGGCACTGGAAAACCGTAACGAGATCTGATAAACAGTACAAATTTTCGGACTGTCGCACTGCACGGCGGTCCGTTTTTGTGTTTCCGGGACAGTGACGCGGTGCAATGGGTATCCGCCGCCCCGTGACTTACCGCAATATATGGATAAGAGAAGCATAAATAAATCAATGTATCGTATTGAAAAAGCTCGGATTATGTGGTATAATAATATTAATTGTAATGACAACTCAGGCTGACTTGTCAGCCGTACTCACAATAATCATTAATGTCAAAAAGAGGTAACGGTCAATGAATAATTTTGATGTTATTATCGTCGGCTGCGGTGCCGCAGGTCTCTACGGTGCGCTCAATCTCGATAAGAGCCTGAAAGTGCTCGTGCTTTCCAAGCGAGAACTCACGCTTTGTAATTCCTCCCTCGCTCAGGGCGGTATCGCAGGCGTGTACAAGAGTCCGGAGGATTCTCCCGAGTTCCATAAGCATGATACTTTTGTCGCAGGCGGATATGAGAATGACCCCGTCTCTACCGATGTCCTCGTAAACGAAGCTAAAATAGATATCGAAAGGATCATTCAGCTGGGCTGCGATTTCGATAAACTCCCCAACGGCGAATATCACCGCACTCTTGAGGGCGGTCACGGTATGCACCGTATCTTCCACCATAAGGATGCCACAGGCTACGAGATCGAGACGACTCTGCTCAGAAACGTTCAGCAGTGCGAGAACGTGACCATCTGGGAGAATGCCGTTATGGTCAAGTGCCGCAGGACAAAGACAGGCTTCTCTTTCCTTGTGCTGAAGGATGACAAGTACGAAGTTTGCAGCTGCCATTATTCGATATTTGCAACAGGCGGTATAGGCAGAGTGTATAAGTTCACCACCAATTCCGCTATTGCTACGGGCGATGGTATCGCTGTTGCCTACAGGCTCGGCGCAGAGATCAAGAACCTCAGCTATATACAGTTCCATCCCACCGCTTTCAACAACCGCAAGACCAGGGAGTGCTTCCTGATCTCCGAGGCTGTAAGAGGCGAGGGTGCTTACCTCAAGAACTGCCACCTCGAAAGATTCATGCAGAACTATGACAAGCGCCTTGAGCTTGCACCGAGAGATGTCGTTTCCCATTCTATAATATTTGAGTCGAAGAAAACAGGCTCGGATGAGTTTTATCTCGATATCTCCCATAAGGATCCCGAGTTCGTGAAGAACCGCTTCCCGATGATCTATGAGAACCTGCTCAAAGCAGGCTACGATATGACCAAAGAGCCCGTGCCCATCTTCCCCTGCCAGCATTACCTCATGGGCGGCATCAAGGTGGATATCTATGCACGTACCACTATCGAGGGCCTCTATGCCTGCGGTGAGTGTTCGTGTACAGGCGTTCACGGAAACAACAGACTTGCAAGTAATTCGCTGCTGGAAGCACTCGTGTTCTCCCGCAGAGCAGCAGGCGATATAAACCAGAAAGCAAAGAACGCTCCCAAGGATTTTGCGGAGTATAAATTCACCCTCAACGAGGGCGCAGAGCATATCCCTTCGGGTCTGCGTACCGAGATAAGAGAGATAATGCAGAAAGCATATTTCGTTATGCCCGATATCCCCGCTCTCGCAGCAGGATATGAGAGGATCGTCGAGATCAAGCACCTGCTGGATCACGGTACATTCAAGCTTGACCGCGACTATGTCGAGGCAAGAAGCCTTGCTACCGTTGCGTTCATAGTACTCGGAGAGGCTTATCAGATCGCTTTCGGCAGCGTGGATATCGACTATGAAGCAGGATACTGATGGATAAGAAGACTCAGGATCACATTAAACTTGCAATCATCGCAGTCCTCGGTACCAGCTATTTTATCCTGCATACCGCGCTGACGGTGATCTTGGAGCCTGAAGGCTTTGAGAAGGTCTTCCTGATCTTCGCCTTCGGGTTCATCGCACAGGGACTGGAGTATTTCTTCACCATATCCTCGGAGGACAAAAAAGCATGGATAACACCCGGAGCTTTCCGCTTCGGAGGATATGTGATCCCCTTGTTGCTGTATATGGCGGCAAGCGGCCTCAATGCGATGGGTATCGGTGAGCAGCTCGGTGATACCGAGATCTGCATTTTCGTGATAATCTGTTTTAACATGATGAAGATTCTTATCCATATCGCTATCGAACTTAATGACAACGATGACAACGATGACGACGATGACCGGTGAAACGCCTGTAATACCGGTGAAATAATATCAAAGGAGCATTTTCTATGAAACTTATGCAGTTCCAGATCGACGATATAATCAAGACTGCACTTCTTGAGGATATAAACTATATTGATGTGACCACAGACCTCCTCGTTGATGACGGGGCTGTTGCGACTGCAAGGTATGTCGCTAAGGATTCGGGAGTGCTCTGCGGAATAGATGTCGCACTCAGAGTGTTCACTCTCCTTGACGATACCGCAAAGTTCGAGGTGTATATCAAGGACGGTGAAAAGGTAAACAAGGGCGATATCATCGCAAGGATAACCTGCCATACAAGGGCACTGCTAAAGGGCGAGAGAACAGCTCTCAACCTGATACAGCATATGTCGGGTATCGCAACTGCAACAAACAAGTGCGTTGAGCTTGTCAAGGGCACGAAGGCGTCTATTGCCGATACAAGAAAGACCCTCCCCGGACTGCGCGTATTGCAGAAGTATGCAGTGACTGTCGGCGGCGGCAGAAACCACAGATATAACCTTTCGGACTGTGCAATGCTCAAAGATACCCACCTGGATGCTTACGGCTCCATGACAGGTGCGGTCAATGCACTCAGAGAGAAAATGGGTCATACCGTAAAGATAGAAGTCGAGGTCGCAAACCTCGAAGAACTGAATGAAGCACTCTCACTGGGAGTGGAGATAATAATGCTGGACAATATGTCCTGCGAGGATATGAAGAAAGCAGTGGAGATCACAGCAGGCAGAGCAAGACTTGAAGCATCGGGCAACGTCACCGCGGAAACTATCAGAGGCATAGCGGAAACAGGAGTGGATATAATATCCCTCGGTGCGCTGACACACTCGGTAAAGGCATTCGATATTTCAATGAAGATAGATAAATAAACACAGGTAAACAGGGGAGACGGATATGGCTTTCGTGTTTAGGAAAATGACACCGAAAGGTGCATTTATCGCAGGTGTTTTTTCACTTGTGTTAGCACTGCTTTTTGCGGTGTATACAACGTATCTCGTGTTTAAAAGCGATGACCGCAAGAGTAACTGCACCGAGAAAACCGAGGCAGTTATCGTGGATATCGTTGAGAGAAAGGAAACGGGACGTTACGGACGTATAAAGTATCATCCCGTGGTGGTTTATAAGGTCGGCAAAAAGCAGTATAAACGCGAGCTTGATGTCGGCGATGAAAACCCCGATGACCGTGAGATCGGTGAGACGATAGAGATGTTGTATGATCCCGACGATCCCCAAAAATCCTGTACGGAAGCAGAAAAAAAGAAGGACAGAAGATGGGTCCTGATGATGGCGTTTTATACGGTCATCGCACTGGGAGGATCGGCATACTATCTGTATAAGTCAAGAAAAATGAAAACAGACTGACTGGGGAGACATAAATATGGCGAGAATAAAGAAACCGCTTAATGCGAGAGGCGCAAAAGTCATGGGCATCATGTTTCTGGTGTTTGCGCTGATGTTCGGAAGTGTTTCGGTGTTTTTTGTTATCAAGGGAAATGACCTGCAAAAGAGCTGTACCGAGGAGACCGAAGCCGTCGTTGTAAGCATTAGAAAGAAAAAAGGCTCGGGTCGATATGACCATACCAAGTATTATCCCACAGTGGTGTATAAGGTGGGCTCCGAAACATATGAGCACGAGCTTGAAGTCGGCAACAGCAACAAGAACGATGTCAGTGTCGGAGATATCATGGAGATCATGTACGATCCCGACGATCCTGAAAAATCCTGCACAAAAAAAGAGACCAGATCCGATAAGTTCGCAGGCGGATTTATGCTCTGCTTTTCGGCGTTCCAGTTTATCGCAGCTGTCACTTTGCTGGTGAAATCAAAGAAGCTGAAAATGGCAGAGTCGGGTATGATGCAGTATCAGCAGGGCAACCCGTATCAGCAGGATTATACTTATCAGCAGGGTTATGTCCCTCAGCAGCGTCAGGATTATCAGTACGGCCCCGAGCTTGATGAAATGAATAAATAGTCTTTCGGGAGGGGTAAGTATGGCTGTGAAGAATGAAAAATCACAGACTGCCCCTGCCGTTCTGCCCGCGATAGTTTTTCTTATAATCGGGTTTGTCTTTCTGTGGCTTTCAGGTCTTACCTTCAGCCGTACCGATCACCTTGCAAAAGTCTGCACCGAGGAAACCGAGGGAAAGATAGTCGAGATAATACAGAAGATCGTTACCTCGCGGACGGGCAGCGTCAGAACAACGAGGACGGAGTATTACCCGAGGGTGCGCTTCACCCGCGGCGGAAAGATATATACCGTGACCTCGGGCATGACCGTGCCGAAAGATAAATACAAGCGCGGGCAGAAGGTCACCTTTATGATAAATCCCGATGACCCTTCGGAACTGTATCTTGACGGCCAGCTTAACACATACAGTGCCGTAGGCTGGCTGATACTTGGCTTTTCGGCAGTGTCCTTTCTCGTTGCGGCCATACTTTTCAGAAAATGCAGGCTGTACAATATCGGTCACCGTCAGCAGAAGCAGGAGACGGACTGGATACAGGAGCAGATAGACAGGGAGAATTTCACCAACAGATAGATATGGGGGAGAACGCTAATGAAACTGAGAGCGGACGCTGACAGCTACGATCCGACGACAAGAGCGGGCAAGGTGTTCTCGGCGATCTTTATGCTTATCGGAATAGGCGTGCTGGTAGGCTGGTTCTTTTTGGTCAATGCGGATGATACCTTCGAGAAAAGGTGTACCTATAAGGTGGAGGCGGAATTCATAGGCTACGAAAAGAACGCCTCCGCTGACAACAAAACCTACGCCGCAAAGTATCAGTACGAATTTGCCGGCAAGAGCTATTCTGTGACCAGCGGGGTATATTCATCCGAGCGGCTTTACAGCGCGGGCGAGACCGTGGAACTGTATGTTGACCCGAATTCGCCCTATGTTATATATGACCCGAATTATAAGATAGGAAAGGCAATAAGCACGTTTCTGCTCGCTATCGGCATAATTTCGTTCGTGCTCGGAGGCGTGTTCCTCTGGGCGGGCACAATGGGCAAGGACAAGATCGAATGGGAGGAATGAAGATGTCAAGCATTACCGACGGCGAAAGACAGTTCCATATAAAAACGCTTCCCGAGGAGGTCGGCAGATATGTCATCCTTCCCGGAGATCCCCAGAGAGTGCCGCAGATCGCGGCCCTGCTGGATGATGCAAAGCAGATAGCATATAACCGTGAGTTCAATGTGTATTCGGGTACTCTCGACGGCGAACTCGTAACTGTATGCTCTACGGGTATAGGCGGTCCCTCGGCAGCGATAGCCGTTGAGGAACTGGTCAAGTGCGGAGCGGATACTTTCATCAGAGTGGGAACAACAGGCGGAATAGCCGAAAAAGTCAGGGGCGGAGACCTGGTCATCGCCTCGGCAGCAGTATGCGGTGAGGGTACCAGCAGGGAATACCTGCCTTCAGGATACCCTGCGGCAGCCGATTTTGAAGTGACAAGAAAACTCGCCGAAGCCGCAGAAGAACTCTCTGAGAATAAGAACGGCAGCCGTTATCATGTGGGAGTCGTTCACGCTAAGGATAGCTTCTACGGACAGGTAGAGACTGAGAATTCTCCCGTGAGTTATACCCTCGCAAACCGTTGGGAAAGCTATAAGCGTCTCGGATGCCTGTGCTCAGAGATGGAGTGTGCTGCAGTGTATGCAGTCGGCCTTGCAAGGGGAGCACGCTGCGGTTCCGTTTTGACTGCTATCTGGAATATGGAACTTGCTCACGCAGGAATAGACCATACACAGACACTTGATTCATCAAGAGCTATCAGATGTGCGATCGAAGCCATAAGAAAGCTGATCGCCGAAGACAAGAAGATCAAATGACAAAAAGGAGACTCTGCGGGGTCTCCTTTTTTGCTTAAATTAAATGCATTTACAAGTTAATACAAAAGAATGTTAAATATGCTAAAATTTGCACTTTCAGATTGACAAAGGATATATTTTAATGTATAATGAACTATGTATTGTGATATACCTATATCTGTGCGCGGTCTGAAAGAAAGGCTGTGCCGAAGGAGAGTTTATTTTGAAAAAAACGGCTTCGTATTTGCAGAACTTCGGAAGAAGAAAACTTCTTCTTGCCGGAGCTGACTGCTTTATAATAATCGTCTCGGCTCTGATGGCCAACTATGTACTGCTGGCTCTGAAAAGTCAGGTGTTCGGACGGACACTGCTGAACAGTATGATACTGTCCGTACTTTCCTGTACCGCAGCGATGACTTTCAGCGGTATGTATTCCAAGCTCTGGAGGTATTTCCGCAAGAGAGATTACGCTTTCTGCGCCATGAGTGCGCTGGCAGGCTTTGTTATGGCTTATGCCCTGATGTATATCATCACCAACGAGTTCCATCCGAAGCTGATCGCTCTTCATGTGCCGATAAGCATTACTGCCATGTGCCTGTTCAGGTTCCTGTTCAAGGGTGCGTTCATACCCCTGTCGGAACTCCACAGTCCCAACGGACAGAAACGGACAATGATAATCGGTGCAGGAAAGGCCTGTGAGCTGCTGCTCAACGAGATCGAAAGAGCCAAGCTCCTTCATGAGAACAACCCCTCCGCAAATCTTGACCCCGTTTGTATCATAGACGATGACCCTGCAAAGATCGGATCTGTAATTGGCGGAGTCACTGTAGTAGGCACCACAGCCGATATACAGAGGTTCGCCGATGAGTTCAGCGTCAAGCAGATAATCCTTGCTATACCTTCCTGCAGCGATGAAAAGAAGACCGAGATCCTGAACTACTGCTCGTCTACAAAAGCTGCCGTTAAGATCATCCCGTTCCTCGGAGAACTTATTTTCAGCGAGGACAAGCCTATTATGGGGCAGATGCGTGATATCCGTATAGAGGACCTTCTCGGACGTGAGCCGATCACTTTTGACAATAAGGATATCAAGAGCTTTATTTCCGGAAAGGTCTGCATGGTAACGGGCGGCGGCGGATCCATCGGTTCAGAACTGGTAAGACAGATCGCAAAGTTCGGTCCCAAGCAGGTGATCATAGTTGATATCTATGAGAACAATGCCTACGAGATCCAGCAGGAACTGGGTATGGAGTACGGCAAGAATCTCGATTTCGTGACTCTGATAGCTTCGGTGAGAGACTATCACCGTATGAACAGCATCTTTGAGAAATATAAGCCTCAGATCGTTTTCCACGCTGCTGCACACAAGCACGTTCCTCTTATGGAAGTCAGTCCGATGGAGGCTATCAAGAACAATGTTATCGGTACGTTCAATACCGCTACCCTTGCAGAGTACCACAACGTTGAGAAGTTCGTGATGATCTCCACCGATAAGGCGGTCAATCCCACCAACGTTATGGGCGCTTCCAAGAGATGCTGTGAGATGGTCATTCAGTACCTTTCTCAGCAGCACTCTTCTTCTACCGAGTTCGTTACAACAAGATTCGGCAACGTACTCGGCTCCAACGGTTCGGTCATACCGCTGTTCAAAAAGCAGATCGAGAAGGGCGGCCCCGTTACCGTTACACACCCCGATATCATCCGTTACTTTATGACTATCCCAGAGGCCGTGAACCTTGTACTTGAAGCAGCCGCGATCGCTCATGGCGGAGAGATATTCGTCCTCGATATGGGCAAGCCCGTCAAGATCGTTACTCTTGCCGAGAACCTTATCAGAATGTACGGCAAGGTGCCCGGAGAGGACATAGAGATCAAGTTTACAGGTCTTCGTCCCGGTGAAAAGATACGCGAAGAGTTGCTGATGCTCGAAGAGGGACTCAAGAGCACTCAGAACAAGCTGATATTTATAGGCAATCAGATCGAGATCGATGAGGAAAGATTTATCAAGGATCTTGAAGATCTGAAGCTGGCAGCACTCAAGGATGACGAAGCGACTGCGGTTGCTGCGCTCCACAGCATAGTGCCCACCTTCACCACTCCTGAAGAGTTCAACAGCAAGGAACTCGGTAATAAGTAAAACAAAAGAAGCTGTTGTATGCAACAGCTTCTTTTTTGTGTCCTTGATCAATTGAAATGCTTTACGATGCGTAATACCTCGACTATTATCGTCTTTGCAAGGATGATAAAACTCAGGATAAAGAATATCCGTTTGCTGATCTTTTCTTTCTTGCAGATCCCTGCCGTAATGCCGAGGATCATAGCTGCAGCGCCCATGATACAAAGCATTGCGAGCGAGGGATTCATCTGCTTGAATGAAACTGCAGGGTCAGCGGAGGTGCTGTCTTTTATTCCGCAGATGGCTGACATAGCTGTTCCGATCAGCACGGTGATTATCGATGCTTTTTTCCATTTAACGGTGCCTTCCGGCTTCTTCACGGTGCTGATAAAATACCCCGTAAAGAACAGGAACAGAGCTGTTGATAAAAAGTTGGGTACACTTCCGAAATATAGCTTAAGCATGATATCACCTTTCTTTTGTCTGTTCTGTATTTATTCCTGATCGCCTGACTCTCCGAATCCGTTGAAAAGGTAAATGCCTATCACCATAGTGAAGCCTGTTGCTGCAAGTACGCTGAAACGTTCGAAGATACCGAAGTAAGATTTCGGGAATGCTGCCATACCCATGGGACCTGCAAACATCATACCGAGGGCAACTGTCGCACAGATCGCAATAATACGGTACTTGCCTTTTGAGCGGTATCCGCCGATCATTATCGCAACGAGCGAAGCGATAGACAGCATAACTACGATGGGAGTCACCACGTAAACGTGCATTATATCCTGAAACTTGCCGGCGTTGCCGCTGTCGGAGAGAGGAAACATACCGTAGCCGACTTTGGATATGCAGCTCATAAGCGTAAAGAGGTATATGCCCACTCGCAGAGGTTTGTTGAGCTTGCCGCGGGCATAGATACAGGCGGCAAACAGGCAGGGCAGTGTGAACGAGTTGTAAAGTGCCGCAAGCTGACCCCAGCGGTCACGGGAAGGGGCATTTACTGCGCTGAGGTCACTGACAGCCTGAGACATCCAGTCATAACCCGGGTACGCACTCGGTGAGAATACCATAGCTACTATGTACGACAGGAATGCTGCGATCCCGAAAAGCCCCATATAATTGATAAGTGTTCTATTTTTCATGTGTTGTTTCCTCCGATCTGTCCTACAAACCATTTAACGTATGTTCTGAGCATATCTTTCTTTGTTCCTTTTCCGCTGTTGGCACAGTCAAGCTGATATTCGGTTATGGCGTGTACTGTCAGTGCGAAGCTCTCCGCTGCCGTGTCGATATCCTGCACATTGATCTTTCCGTGGACTTGCAGGGCGTAGAACAGTGCTTTTGTGGCGAGGATCATCTTCTCTGTCTCCTCTGCCATTATCCGTGCAGCTGAGGGATCCAGTGTTCGCTGCGAGTAGATGACCTTGTAAAAGTTCATCATATCGGGATGTTCATTGAGCTTGTTGTAGCTTTCGACTGTGAACAACAGCACTTCCTCGGCGGTCTTTCCCTTTACAAGCTCACCGAGATCCATTGCCGAGGGGGAGAGCTGAGATCTCGATCTCTCTCTCAAAAAGTGGTACATCGCTTCAATGATAGCTTCTTTTGATTCGAAGTGATTGTATAGCGAGGGTTTGCGGATGCCGAGTTTGTCAGCAATCTGTGACATAGATACACTCCCGAGACCGTATTCGGCAGCAAGCTCGAGCGTGGCAAGTATGATCTGCTCTTTTTTGTCCATAATGATTAACTCCTTGTCTGAACTATCTGTTAGTAATTATACTACCGTTCGTTAGTCTTGTCAATAGGCTCAAATATATTTTTATCTTTTACCTATTGATGCATTTCTTCATACATTCCGCTGTGCATTACTGTAAATTATAGTTTATCTTACTTTCTGTACGGTCTATTGGGGGAGACCCTTTTGAAAAAGGGTCCTCCCCCATACCCCCTCCCTAAAACT
>Ga0265300_10000957_pt1 | contig 28741 bp, 22 predicted proteins | sample AusTroGonzalo_MG_FD_193482 | JGI IMG/M metagenome (GOLD analysis project Ga0265300, IMG submission 193482) | Bovine rumen microbial communities from tropical cattle in Woodstock, Queensland, Australia - Gonzalo_03 | ecosystem: Host-associated > Mammals > Digestive system > Stomach > Rumen ...
CCGGGCACTTCCCGTTACATTACCACCAAGAACAGGAAGAACACTCCTGAGAGACTGGAACTTAAGAAGTATAACCCCATTCTCAAGAGGATGACAATCCATCGTGAGATCAAGTAATACATTTTAAACCATGGCAAAGAAAGTAGTTGCTACCCTGCGTCAGGGTAAGGTCTCAATGGCCAAGGTCATTAAGATGGTAAAGTCACCCAAGACCGGTGCTTATATGTTCACAGAGCAGATCGTCAGCGACGAGCAGCTTAAGGACGCTATCAAGTAAGATAAACTTGACACAAAATATGTAAGAGCGACCCATTTTGGGCCGCTCTTATTATTTGCATTTATCACCATATTTATATAAATTTGCATTCTGAGTACGACACTTTTTTGTCGTATTCACCGAATGATATATGGGCTTGTTTTCATTTTTCACAAAAGATAAGAAGGAGGTACTGGATAAAGGACTGGAAAAGACCAAGTCCAGCGTATTCTCCAAGATAGCACGTGCCGTTGCCGGCAAATCCACCGTTGATGATGAGGTTCTGGATAACCTGGAGGAGGTTCTGATAACATCCGATGTCGGCGTGGAGACCACCCTCAAGATAGTAAAGCGCATTCAGGAGCGTGTAGCCCGTGACAAATACATGGGCACATCGGAACTTAACGACATACTCCGTGATGAGATATCGGCACTTCTGGTAGAGAATAATCCCGATGACGATGCTGAGCCTTTCAGCGTTCCGTCTGCCCGCAAGCCGTATGTGGTGCTTGTGGTTGGCGTGAACGGCGTAGGCAAGACCACCACAATAGGCAAGCTTGCCTATCAGTTCAAGAAACGCGGTCTCAAGGTAGTACTTGGTGCTGCCGATACATTCCGTGCCGCCGCCATAGAGCAGCTGCAGGAGTGGGGCCGTAGGGTGGATGTGCCGGTGATAAGGCAGGAAATGGGTTCTGATCCGGCATCGGTGGCATATGATACGCTCAGCCATGCTGTCGCTGACGGAGCCGATGTGGTGCTTATAGATACTGCAGGCCGTCTGCACAACAAGGTGGGTCTTATGAATGAGCTCACCAAGATACGCAACGTGATGAACAAGGTCGTTGAGGGTGCCCCTGATGATGTCCTGCTGGTTCTTGACGGCTCCACAGGCCAGAATGCCTTTGAACAGGCCAAGCAGTTCACGCTGGCCACAAAGGTTACCCAACTGGCCATTACCAAACTTGACGGAACAGCCAAGGGAGGCGTTGTGATTGGTATTTCAGACCAGTTCAAGGTACCTGTAAAGTATGTAGGCCTGGGTGAGGCCATAGACAATCTGCAGGTATTCAACAAGACCGAGTTTGTGGATTCACTCTTTAAACAGGATAAGGAATGAGGCACAGCAGTGTGGATATAATCACTTTAGGCTGCTCTAAGAATCTTGTTGATTCTGAGAAACTTATGAGTCAGTTTAAGGCTAATGGCCTGAGAGTGAGACATGATCCCGACAAGGTCAGTGCCGAGACCGTAATCATAAACACATGCGGCTTTATAGGTGACGCACAGGAGGAGTCAATAAACATGATCCTGGAGTGCTGTGAGCTTAAGAAAGCAGGTAAGGTGGGCCGTGTATACGTGATGGGATGTCTGTCACAGAAGTTCCATAAGGAGCTTATGACAGAGATACCTGAGGTGGACGGCTGGTACGGCAAGTTTGACTGGAATGAGCTGGTTAAGGTAACCGGCCACCGATGGCATCAGGAGCTTGAAAACAGCCGTACGTTAACCACACCGTCACATTACGCATATCTTAAGATTGCCGAGGGCTGCAACCGTGGCTGTGCCTACTGTGCCATCCCCCTTATGACCGGAAAATACCAGTCACGCAGTCAGGAGGATATCCTGGATGAGGCCCGCAAGCTTGTTGCCGGTGGTGTAAAGGAGATTCAGCTGATTGCACAGGATCTTACATATTACGGTACTGATGTGGCTCACAAGCCTACTATCGCGGAGCTTGTACAGCGTCTGTCAGACATTCCCGGCGTTGAGTGGCTGCGTCTGCACTACGGCTATCCCAACAACTTCCCTATGGATCTGCTGCCCGTGATGCGTGAGCGTGACAACGTATGCAAGTACATGGATATAGCCCTGCAGCATATAAGTGATCCTGTACTCAAGCGCATGCACCGCAACATTACCGGTCAGGAGACTCGTGAGCTGCTTGCACGCATACGTGAGGAGGTTCCGGGCATACATCTGCGCACCACACTCATGGTGGGATTCCCCGGTGAAACCGATGATGACTACAACCAGCTTGTGGAGTTCGTAAAGGAACAGCGTTTTGAGCGTATGGGTGCCTTTGCCTATTGTGAGGTGGACGGCACATACTCGGCACTCCACTACAAGGATGATATATCGGATGATATAAAGCAGGCCCGTCTGTCACGTCTTATGCGTGTGCAGCAGGATATATCGGCCGTAATAAGCGATGAGAAGGTGGGTAAGACCTTCAAGACCATGATTGACCGTCTTGAAGGTGACTATTACGTAGGCCGTACGGAGTTTGATTCACCCGAGGTTGACCCCGAGGTGCTTATCAAGGCAGACCGCGAGTTGCCAATCGGACAGTTCGTGAACGCACATGTCACGGAGGCTGATGCCTTTGACCTGTATGCAGAAGTGGATTAATCAACTAACCTATACTGATATGAACAACAAACAGTTTTTGAATGAATTATCCGACAAATGCCAGATCGGTGCCGACCAGGCAGCCGTTCAGGTAGAGAATCTGCTCGGAGTCATGGAGAAAATTTGGCAGGATGGGGACTCTGTAAGTCTTTCAGGGTTCGGTGTTCTAGAAGTGAAGAAAAAGAACGAGCGTGTATCGGTAAATCCAACTACAGGCGTACGCATGCTTGTTCCGCCCAAACTCGTGCTTACCTATAAGCCCAGTTCATTACTCAAGGAAAAACTTAAATAAGCGGCACTATGGATAACAAGATCAATCTTTCACAACTTGCTGAGCGACTGGCTCAGGAGGGCGGCATGTCCAAGGCTGCTGCAGAACAGTTTGTCAAGAATTTCTTTGATATAATATCACAGCGTGTACTCGAGGAGGGTCTGGTAAAGGTAAAAGGACTCGGTACATTCAAGCTCATCCAGATGGAGGACCGTGAGAGTGTGAACGTCAACACAGGTGAAAGGTTCACCATAGACGGTCATCAGAAAATATCATTCGTTCCCGATGCAGACCTAAAGGAGCGTATCAACAAGCCTTTCGCTGCATTTGATACGGTCCAGATCAGTGAGGATCAGGCCAAAGAACTGGCCAAGATGGATGCAGAGACAGAACAGGCAGATTCAGCTCCTGAGGATAAGAAACCTGTTGAGGAGCCCAAGAAATCCGCCAAGGAGAAGAGACTCGCCCAGAAACAGGCCAAAAAGGCTGAGGAGGCCAGAAAGAGGGCTCAGAAGCAGCAGGAGAAAGACTCCGAGAAGGTGGTTGACACTCCCACCGTTAAGGAAATCACCCAGAAGAAGGGAACCCGTTTCCTGCTCAAGTTCCTGATAGGATTGCTGTCTACGGTTCTTGTTATCGGTCTTATCCTGTTCGTGATGTGGCCTGTAATAGGCAACAGCGTCCTTGATATCGTTGAGAAGAATCTGAATAAGGCCAAGACGGAGATGGTAACCGACAGCCTGCAGAATGCAGCTCCTGCAGAGGTTATTCTTCCTGAGAAGCCTGCTGAGACTCCAGTTGAGGCACCTGTAGCGAAACCTGCTGAGACTCCGGCTGAGACACAGTCTGCCAAACCTGCAGAGAGTCCGGCAGTAAAGCCTGCTCAGCCTTCACAGCAGCCTGCCGCTCAACCCGCAGCCAAGACAAAACAGACACAGCCTCAGGCTTCGGTCAAGTATCCTGCCGTCAAACTCAACAGCCAGGATGAGGCCAAGGATCTGTCAGAGTTCACGGCAGCTGATGTTGTAAACTTCAGCATTGAGGGCCTGCTTACCACCCATACTCTCCAGAAGGGTGAGACCCTGACCGTTGTGGCTCTCAAGTATTACGGAAGCAAGAAACTGTGGCCGTACATAGCCAAGTACAATAATATCAGTGATCCTGAGAAACTTCAGCCCGGTATAGTCCTTAGGGTGCCTGTGCTCAGGGCAAAATGATGATGGTGGATAAAAAGTGTAAAAACATTAAAAAACAAATACTATTTAAACTAATTTAGTTCAAAGTGCTGTACATAATGCCCTATATTTGACCTGTGCCGTAAAGCACAGGACTATAGGGTATGTACAGAACTAACTGATAATTATAGATCTTATGAGTGAAAACGTTGACATTAAGGAGTTGAACGAACGTATAGAAAAACAGAGTGCGTTCGTAACTAACCTGATGGCCGGAATGGATCAGGTTATTGTAGGGCAGAAACATCTTGTAGAATCTTTGCTGATAGGTCTTCTCTCTGATGGCCACATCCTCCTGGAGGGTGTCCCCGGCTTGGCCAAGACACTTGCCATCAAGACCCTGGCATCTCTGATAGATGCAAGTTTCAACCGTATACAGTTTACCCCTGACCTGTTGCCTGCCGATGTGGTAGGTACCATGATATACAGCCAGAAAGATGAGTCATTCCTTCCCAAGAAGGGACCGGTTTTTGCCAACTTCATCCTGGCCGATGAGATAAACCGTGCTCCCGCCAAGGTTCAGAGTGCATTGCTTGAGGCCATGCAGGAGCGTCAGGTAACTCTGGGTGGTGAGACTTTCAAACTGCCCAAACCGTTCCTGGTAATGGCAACCCAGAACCCGATAGAGCAGGAGGGAACCTATCCGCTGCCCGAGGCCCAGGTTGACCGTTTCATGCTCAAGGCTGTGATTGACTATCCCAAGATTGAGGAGGAGAAGAAGATCATACATCAGCAGATACACCACGAGATAGGTACAGTAAAGCCCGTTATGAGCACCGATGACATCATTGAGGCACGTAAGGTGGTTGATATGGTATATCTGGATGAAAAGATTGAGCAGTACATAGCTGATATAGTATTTGCAACACGATATCCTGAAAAATACGGACTCAAGGATATCAAGGAACTCATTTCATTCGGCGGTTCACCCCGTGCATCAATAAATCTGGCTCTTGCAGCCCGCTCATACGCATTCATCAAGCGTAGAGGTTATGTAGTGCCCGAGGATGTGCGTGCCATAGCACATGATGTACTGCGTCACCGCATCGGACTCTCATATGAGGCCGAGGCAACCAACGTGACCCAGGATGAGCTTGTAAGCCGTATCTTGAACAAGGTTGAAGTACCTTGATTTAAACTTCTTATAATCAGTTTAATATGGAGACAAGTGAACTGATAAAGAAGGTCCGGAAAATTGAGATCAAGACCCGCGGTCTGTCCAGTAACATTTTTGCCGGTCAGTACCATACTGCGTTCAAGGGACGCGGTATGGCATTCAGCGAGGTGCGTGAGTACCAGTATGGTGACGAGCCCCGTGATATTGACTGGAATGTTACGGCACGTATGAACAAACCCTATTCAAAGGTGTTTGAAGAGGAGCGTGAACTCACCGTAATGCTTATGGTCGATGTGTCGGACAGCCTTAATTTCGGTACCAGCGTCATGATGAAACGTGAGATGGTCACCGAGATTGCCGCTACTCTGGCATTTGCGGCCATAGAGAATAATGATAAGGTGGGGCTGCTCTTTTTCAGCGACCGTATAGAGAAGTTCATTCCACCCCAGAAAGGCCGCCGTCATATCCTGTATCTTATACGTGAACTGCTTGATTTCCAGCCCGAAAGCAACTCTACCGATATAACCGTACCGTTGGAGTTCCTTACCGGTGCCGTAAAGAAGCGTTGTACCGCATTCCTGTTGAGTGACTTCATAGACTCACATGATTACCGCAATGCCCTGAGCATAGCAAACCGTAAGCATGACATAGTTGCCATACGCGTATATGACCGCCGTATGGAGGAGTTGCCCGATGTAGGCCTCATGAAACTGCTGGATTCAGAGACCGGACAGGAGATGTACATTGATACTTCATCAGCCCGTGTGCGTGCCGCTCACAACAAGTGGTTTACAGACAATACGGAGCGCGTCAAGGACTACTTTACACGCAGCCGCGTGGATTCAGTCTCCGTCAGGACCGATCAGGATTATGTCAAGGCCCTAATGGGACTATTTGCTAAACGCAACTAATGATGAGAAGATTTCTTGTTTATATAGTGTTGTGCTTGATGCCTATGGGTTTGGCATCGGCCCAGAGCGTTATCGTAAGCGCCCGGGTGGACTCTATGATGATGTGGATAGGGCAGCAGACCGGACTTCATATTGAGGTTACCTGTGATGCAGGACAGGATATTGTGTTCCCTGCCTACCGTGACACCATAGTTGAAGGGTTGGAGATCATACCGCCCGTACTTACCGATACTCAGTATGTGAACAACGGCCAGCGTATGACCGTAACGCGTAGCTATACGGTAACCTGTTTTGATTCGGCACTCATTTACATAGCACCCATACCCGTAACGGTTGACGGCGCTGAGTATGAATCCAATCGTCTGGCACTTGCATTCATGACATATGATATCCCTGAAGGGCAGGAGACTCAGATATTCGGTCCTAAGGAGAATATGAGGACTCCCATTCGTTTCAGTGAGGCAAAGGGTATGATATTGTCATTTATCGCAATGATACTGACATTTGCGCTTGCTGTTTATCTGCTCATACGTTATCGTGACGATAAGCCCATTATCCGCAAGATAAAGATTGAGCCAAAGGTTCCGGCACACGTCAAGGCAATATCGGAGATTGAAGACCTGCGTAAGGCAGGAGGCCCTCACAGTGAGGACTCCAAGGCCTATTACACCCAGCTTACCGATATTCTGCGTGAGTATATAAATGACAGGTTCGGGTTCAATGCCACTGAGATGACATCATATGAGATAATGGAGCGTCTTGAGGAGAGTCAGGACAAAGAGTCTCTGAGCGAACTCCGTGACCTGTTGTCTACATCTGATATGGTAAAGTTCGCCAAGTTCAAGCCAATGCTCAATGAGAATGACCGTAATCTGGTGAGTGCGTTGGAATTCGTGAACGGTACCAAGGTGGATGTGCCTGAAACTGAGCTTCAGCCCAAGGAGGAGGAGACCATCGTGGAGATGAAACGCAGCAAGAGCTCACGTGCAGTCCTGCTTGCATGCGGGGCGTTCCTGGCAGCCATCGGATTGTTCTGTCTGTTCCTTGTCGTGAGAGAGTTGTATTATCTGTTCTTTTAAATGACTGAGCCATGACATTTGCAAACAGTGCATATCTTCTGTTGATCCTTCTGGTCATACCGTGTGTCGTCTGGTATGTGCTCAGAGGCCGTAAAAGACGTGCTTCACTCTCTGTTCCCACCACGTCTATGTATGCCGGTATGGGAAAGAGCTGGAAATACTACCTCATACACGTCCCGTTCATCCTGGATATGGCGGCACTTGTGCTGCTGTCCCTTATCCTGGCACGCCCGCAGTCTACTGACCGTTGGCAGGATACGGAGATTGAGGGTATAGACATAATGCTCTGCATGGACGTTTCCACCAGTATGCTGGCCGAGGACCTTAAGCCTAACCGAATCGAAGCTGCCAAGCAGGTGGCATCGGAATTCATAAACGGACGTCCCAATGACAACATCGGTCTTACCATTTTTGCCGGTGAGGCATTCACACAGTGTCCCATGACCGTTGATCATGCAGTCCTTCTCAATATGTTCCAGAACGTAAGCAGTGACATAGCCGCCCGCGGAATAATTGAGGACGGAACCGCAATAGGTATGGGACTTGCCAACGCCATAAGCCGTCTTAAGGACAGTCAGGCCAAGTCAAAGGTCATAATCCTTCTTACCGACGGTTCAAACAACCGTGGTGAGATTTCACCCATGACAGCCGCCGAGATGGCCAAGAGTTTTGGCATCAGGGTTTATACAATAGGTGTAGGAACCAACGGAACTGCGCCTTATCCGGTGCAGGGAGCATATGGTAAGCAGTACATCAACGTAGCTGTGGAGATTGATGAGGATGTACTCCGTCAGATTGCCGGGACTGCCAACGGCCAGTATTACCGTGCCACCAGCAACAGCAAACTGAAGGAGGTATATGAGGAGATTGATAAACTGGAGAGAACCAAGCTTCAGGTCAAGGAGTTCAGCAAGAACCAGGAGGAGTATCAGCCGCTTGCGCTGGCTCTCATTCTGAGCCTGCTGCTGTCCATCCTGCTCAAGCAGACCGTTCTCAGAACCATACCATAAGGCTAAAGTCTTAAAACTATGTTCAAATTCGCAAATCCTGAATATCTGTATCTGCTGGCACTGGTACCGGTGCTGGTAGTGATTCATGTGGTTACAGGAATACGTCGCCGCAGAAAACTTACCGAGTATGGTGATGTGGAACTGCTGTCAAGACTTATGCCCGATGTATCGGTAACCCGTCCCAATATCAAGTTCTGGCTTCTGTTTGCCGCCTATACGTTAGGCTGTTTCCTGCTGGCTCGTCCGCAGTTCGGATCCAAGCAGGAGACCGTGACACGACGTGGCATAGAGACGGTCATAGCGCTCGATATATCCAACTCAATGCTTGCCGACGATGTCACTCCAAGTCGTCTGGAGAAATCCAAGCGGATCATATCCAATCTGGTTGACCAGTTCCAGGATGACAAGATAGGACTTATAGTATTTGCCGGTGACGCATTCGTTCAGTTGCCCATAACCAGTGATTTCATATCGGCCAAGGTATTCCTGAATACCATCAGCCCTGCACTCATAACCCGTCAGGGAACCGATATCAAGACAGCCATTGAACTGGCCACCCGCAGTTTTACACCGAATGACGGAGTAGGTAAGGCCATTATCGTCATAACTGACGGTGAGAACCATGAGGGTGGGGCCGAGGAGGCTGCACGCGCCGCTGCCGAGAAGGGCTATATGGTATATGTGATGGGAGTTGGTCTTCCGTCCGGTTCTCCAATCCCGGGAGACCGTAACGGCGAGTACCGTAAGGACCGTGAAGGAAATGTGGTCATAACCCGTCTGGATGAGGAGATGTGCCGCAAGATAGCTGCTGCCGGTAACGGAGCCTATTTCTACGTGGACAACTCAAATGCCGCAGAGAAGGCTCTGCAAAAAGAGATAGACAAACTGGCCAAAGCCGATGTCGAGACCACCATATATACTGAATATGATGAACAGTTTCAGATAATAGCATGGATGATACTCATCATCCTGCTCATTGAGATATTCATCTGTGAGAGCCGCAATCCCAGGCTCCGCAATTTCAGTCTGTTCAAAACCGATCAGGAGAAAGTGAAATGAAAAGGATATTGTTGATATGTCTTATGATTGTGTCTGCCGAAGGAGCCTACGCTCAGCGTTCAGACCGTTCGTTCGTACGTAAAGGCAACCGTTTGTTTGAGGACAGTCTGTTCATCAAGGCCGAGGAGAATTATCTCAAGGCGGTGGATGTCAATCCTGAACTCTATGAAGGTTACTATAATCTGGGCAATGCATATACCGCTCAACAGAAACCCAATGAGGCCGTAGAACAGTACCGCAAGACCGCCAATGCCCTGGAGGCCCGTAAGAAAGAACTTATGGATAATCCCGAATCCAGTCCCAAGGAACTGGCCAAGTGCAGGAATGAGCTGGCCAGGACCTATCATAACACCGGTGTGGTATACCATATGTCAGAGCGTTTTGACAAGGCTGTGGAGGCTTACAAGGAGGCTCTGCGTAACAATCCTCAGGATGATGAGACCCGTTATAACCTGATACTGGCACAACGTATGCTTGAGCAGCAGCAACAACAGCAGCAGCAACAGCAGGAACAGCAGCAGGAACAGCAACAGGATCAGCAGCAGGAACAACAGCAGGATCAGCAACAGCAGCAACAGGAACAGCAACAGCAGCAGGAACAGCAGCAGGAGATGTCCCAGGAGAATGCCGAGCAGATACTTGAAGCTGCCATGCAGGATGAAAAAGATGTGCAGGAGAGGGTTCAGGAACAACTGATGAAAGTCCAGCCCAAGAAACCGTTAGAAAAAGATTGGTAATCATGAATAAATCAGATATGATAAAAAGAGCGTTGCTTACGGTCGCGCTGTTAATTCTGACCGTAGTGGCCTATGCACAGGAGGTGTCGTTTACAGCGCAGGCTCCCCAGGCCGTTGCAATAGGTGAAAGGTTCAGAATTACCTATAAAGTCAACACCCGTGATGCCAAGGAGTTCAGGGCTCCGGACATGAAGAGCATCGATGTCATTACCGGCCCCGCCACATCTACATCATCCAGCACGACAATAGTTAACGGTCAGGTGTCAAGCAGCACTACCATTACCTACACCTTCACGGTCGTTGCAACAGAGGAGGGCGACGTTCAGTTGGACGGTGCTACCATCAAGGCAAACGGCAAGCAGGTGACCTCAAACAAACTCTCCATAAAGGTTCTGCCTGCCGATAAGGGCTCACAGACACAGAACAGCCGCAGTCAAGGCGGTTCACAGGGGCAGACCCAGTCATCGGGTAGCAGTACAGGTATTGCCGCCGATGAGCTCTTTATGCTGGCTACTGTGGATAAGACTAACGTCTATGAGCAGGAGGCTCTGCTGCTCACATTCAAGATATACGTACTGCCGTCCGTAAATCTGACCAGCCTGGGCAACAGTATGCCTGACCTCAAGAACTTCCACGTTCAGGAGGTTGAGTTGCCTCAGCAGAAAGAGTTCCAGCTGGAGCATTACAACGGCCGCAACTACCGTACCATGGTTTGGAAACAGTACGTACTGTTCCCGCAGCATTCGGGCGAGTTGGAGATACCTGCAACTACATTTGAAAGCGTTGTCTCGCAGCCCATTGAGAGCACCGATATGTTTGATTTCTTCTTCAATGCCGGCCGTTATACCGAGGTGAAGAAGAATCTGACTACACGTCCCATAAAGATCAACGTTAAAGCCCTGCCGCAGGGCAAGACTAGCGCATATTACGGTGGAGTAGGTGAATTCTCTCTCAGTTCAACCATAAGCAGCACCGATGTGACTGCCAATGATGCCGTAACGGTACGTGTCATACTCTCCGGTACCGGAAACCTCAAGCTCATTAAGACACCAGAACTCAAGTTCCCGCAGGATTTTGATGTCTATGACCCCAAGGTAGAGAACAAATACACCATCAAGGGTGGCCGTCAGACCGGAAACAAGGTGTATGAATATCTTATCATACCGCGTCATGCGGGTCAGTACACCATTCCGTCAATGGAGTTCCAGTATTTTGATCCCAAGAGCGGTACATACAAGACCACCAGGACCGATGAATATACTCTGAACGTAGCCAAAGGGCAGGGGGGAAGTGATAGCCAGACCTCTGTAGCATACGTGAACAAGGAGGATCTCAAGTATGTAGGTCAGGATGTCCGTTTCCACTCGACACCTGCAACCCTCAAATCCGGTAAGGGAGGATTCTATGGTTCCCTGCAGTTCTATATCTGCCTGGCAGCTCCGCTGCTGATACTGCTTGTCCTGATAGCCGTATCACGCAAACGTATCGCAGACAGTGCCAATACCGCCAAGGTACGTGCAGGAAAGGCAAACTCGGTGGCTACCCGCCGGCTCAAGGTTGCCCGCAAGCTCATGAAAGAGAACCGTAAGAACGAATTCTATGATGAGATGATGCGTGCCCTATCCGGTTATATGGGTGATAAACTCTCCATTCCCACGGCAGAGTTGTCAAAGGATAGGATAGGAGAGTCTCTGCGTGACCGTAAGGTGCCGGATGAGGCTGTAAATCAAGTGATAGGACTGCTTGATGACTGTGAGTTCGCCCGATATGCTCCTGGTGACGACAGCGGCAAGATGGACCGCCTGTATGATCAAGCTGTTGCTGTTATCGGACAGATTGAGAACTCAATTAAGTAAATTGAAAAGTGAGAATTTATGAAAAAGATATTAGCTCTTTTATTGATACTGATTGCGGTGCCGGTTATGGCACAGGAAAATGACGGAATGATGAGTCTGGTGGCCGATTCCACAAAAGCCGGTGCGGTTCCCACACTTGTACAGGCTGACAGTGCATATATACAAGGTGATTATATCACCGCAATAAGTATGTATGAATGGATAATTGAGAACCAGGGCTCAAATGCCACCTTATATATGAATCTGGGCAATTGCTGGCTCAAGCGTGACGAGGTGGCACGTGCCATACTCAATTATGAGCGTGCATACCTGATTGACCCGTCAGATCCTGATATCCGTTTTAATCTGGAACTTGCACGTACCAAGACAGTTGACAAGGTGAATGCCGTAAATGAGCTGTTCATAGTGGTGTGGTTCAGGAAACTCCTGTCGCTGCTCGATGTAAACGGTTGGGCGGTATTGACAGTGATACTGTTTGCATTGACTATGATTCTGGTGGGAGTGTTCCTCTTTTCAAAGAAAACCGGAATCAGAAAAATATCTTTTTCTTTTAGCACAATTTTCTTGCTTTTGTCTATTTTATCTTTTATCTTCGCTACTACACAGATGGGAAATATCCGCAACCGTGACACGGCAATCATAATGTCACCCAGCGTTACGGTCAAGAGTACTCCCACCAGTGCCGGTACAGACTTGTTCATCATTCATGAGGGACGCAAGGTTAAGATACTTGACTCCTCAATGAAAGAGTGGGTGGAGATAAGACTTGAGGACGGAAATACAGGTTGGATACCGGTAAGTGTAATGGAAATCATCTAAAAGATAATATGAATGATTGAAGCACAGGGTCTCATAGAGACAGACAGATTGGCCACGCTGTCAATTAATGGCAGCGGATCCGTTTTCTGGGACGGTGTGGCCAATATATATACTTCAGTCATAGTATGGATTCCTCTTGCTCTTGTAGCTATTCTGCTCATTCTCAAGAATGTAAATCCCCGCAGATTATTCCTGGTACTGGTTTTGATTGCTGTCACTATTCTTATCAGTGACCAGTTGTCATCATCGGTATTCAAACCGCTTTTTCACAGGCTCAGACCTACACATGATCCCTATATATTAAATATGGTGGATACCGTAAGTGGTTATCGTGGAGGACTTTACGGCTTTATCAGCAGCCATGCGGCCAATTCATTCGGTGTGGCAACGCTGTTCATGCTGCTTGTAAAGGATAAATGGTTCAGTCTGGCAGTAATTATATGGGCTATACTGAATTCTGTTATAAGGACATATCTGGGCGTGCATTTTGTCGGTGACATACTGGCCGGTGCAGTTGCCGGAGTGCTTGTAGGCAGTATTATATACTGGATATACAGTATGATAACACGTAGGGACAAGATGCGTAATACTCATGAATCCAGTCTGCTGTATACACGGTCCGGATTCATGTACAGTGACGTTCTTACGTTTATGAGCGTGTTGTTCGGTACATATTGTGTAATAATGTTAGGCGCATGCTTCTATATTTGATTGAGATTAATAATTGACGAGAATAACTTATTTACTAACAGATTTGATAATTATCCTAATTTTTAATGCTTATGACCAGATTAATCACATTTAACGAGCTTCGCCAGATCAAGGCGCAACTTCCTGAGGGCAGTATTCACAGAATCGCCGATGAGCTGAATCTTGACGTTGAGACAGTACGCAACTTCTTTGGCGGCACGGATTACAAGCAAGGTTCATCAGTAGGTTTCCATAAAGAACCCGGACCAGACGGAGGAGTTGTAGTTCTGGACGACACAACAGTTCTTGATCGCGCTTTAGAAATCATAGCAGAAAGTAAGAAATAACGCTGAGGTTTCCAGCAAGCAAACAATAAGACGTCCCCAAAGGACGTCTTATTGTTTTCCCGGCCTGGAAGACGCCACGAAATTCGCATAATAACTATTATGTTAAATAGAAAAAATCCAACCAAATAATAAGAGCTGCCCGGAAACCCAGACAGCCCCTATTATAATTGCTTTATATCAAAGAAAATTACTGACCCAGCAGTTTGTCAATCTCCTTGAGCTCCTTATCCATATTGAGCTTGTAGTAAATCTGCTGCAGAAGCAGACCCCACTTGCTGATATTTGAGGGCTCCAGCTCCTTAAGCTTAAGAGCGTACGGAAGAGCTTTCTTGTAGTACTCCTTCTCCTGAGCCATAACTCTCTTGAACTCAGCTGAACGGTAGTCAACGTTTGCCTTTGAGTCAACGTAGTCAGTAGCCTGGAGCATGATTGAAAGTGACAGGTTGTTGTAAGCGTCTGACAGTTTCTCATCCTTCTGGATGGCAATCTCATACTGCTCTATAGCCTTGTCATACTCCTTGTTCTGCTGTGCGATCAGACCAAGAACAAAGTAGTTGTAAGCCTTCTCGGGATCCAGCTCAATCATCTCCTTGGTGAAGTTCTCAAGAGCTGCCATATCGTTCTTCTGGTCATAGTAGCTTAAAAGCTTGGTATAGAAGTAGTTCTCTGTGGGATACTTCATCAGACCGGCCTTAAGTGACTCAATCCATTTAACGGTATCACCCATGTTGCCGTAAGCGTCGCACAGATACTCTGTGGCAGCCTCACCGTACTCATCGTCATCCTGTGCAATCTGAGCGTACTTGATTGTACCCTCCCAGTTGCCCAGGTTGTAAGCAGCCATTGTGGTGTAGTAAGCGTAAACAGACTTGAATGTGGGATAGTTCTGATCCTGCTCCATATATGACTTGAGGAAATCACCCTCGGCCATTGTGAAGTATCTGTCAAACAGCTCATAAGCCTTCTTGAAGTCTGATTTGCTGTTGAAATAGAAGATACCGCCGGAGATCAGGTTGGTCAGGTTTCTGTGAATCTCAGGAGCTAGCTTGGTATGAGCCTCATCAGAAGTCTTTCCCTTCTCGTTGGGAATTTTCTGCAGTGAGTCTGCCTTGAGAGCAAAATCATACCAGTCATTCAGGTACTTGTACATAGCGACGGTATCATAACGGCCGTTATATGACTTAAGGTTCTCCTGATCGAAATAGTAGTTATAGATACGGGCAGCCTCATACCAAGTCTGGTCCCAATCCTTAACGTACTGGTTCTTCATGGCCTGGTCAATGAGTTGCTTGGCGTGACTCTTATTTGGAATATCGTCACGGTCAAATTCATTTTTGGCATCCTTGACAAGCTTCTGAGCCTCCTTGGTAGCCTTCTTTACCTCCTTCTCGGTCATTTGCGCATATGATGTGCATGACATTCCGAGAGCGGCAATCAAAACAAACATTAGCTTCTTCATTTCGAATAAAGTTTAATAGGTTTTACATTATTAATATATTATTTCAATTATCTAGTTAAAACTACTCGGTTACAGGGGCTTCCTGAGGGGTTTCAGGGGCTGTCTGCTCCCCACCCTCGGTTTCCGGAACCTCAGGCTCGCTGTCAACCTTGCAGATTGAACCAATCTGGTCATTTCGTTTTTCCAGGTTGATAAGCCTTACGCCCTGTGTAGCACGGCCCATGACGCGGAAATCAGATACGCTTACACGCAGCGTGATACCTGACTTGTTGATGATTACCAGGTCATTGTCATCGGTAACTGCCTGTATTGATACCAGCTTTCCTGTCTTCTCGGTAATGTTGAGTGTCTTGACACCCTTACCGCCGCGGTTGGTCTTACGGTAATCCTCAATCTCGGAGCGCTTGCCGTAGCCCTGCTCTGATACAACCATGATGGTCTCCTCAGGCTGCTCGTCGACAGCTATCATGCCTACTACCTGATCCTCACCGTCCTCATCAAGAGTCATGCCGCGAACGCCGGTCGATACTCGACCCATGCCGCGAACCGTACTCTCATTGAAACGGATTGCACGACCGTTACGGTTGGCTATGATGATCTCCTTGTTACCGTCAGTAAGCAGAACGTTGATAACCTTGTCACCCTCATTCAGGTTGATGGCGTTGATACCATTCTGACGCGGACGTGAGTAATCCTGGAGTATTGTCTTCTTGATTACACCGTTCTGTGTGCAGAATACCAGATAGTGGTTTGAGGTGAACTCTGCATCGGCCAGGTTCTTGATTGCTATGTAAGCGTTTACGGCATCACCAGGCTCAATGTTGAGCATATTCTGGATGGCACGGCCCTTTGATGTCTTGCCGCCCTCAGGTATATCGTAAACCTTAAGCCAGTAGCAACGTCCCTTCTGTGTAAAGAACAGTATGTAATTGTGTGTGGTTGCGGTGAATATGTGCTCTATGAAGTCCTCGTCACGCTTGTCTGATCCGCGAGATCCTACTCCACCCCTGCCCTGCAGACGGTACTCTGTAAGGGCGGTACGCTTGATGTAACCCAGATGTGACATTGTGATGATCATGGGCTCATCGGCATAGAAGTCCTCAGGATTGAACTCCTCGCTGGCGTATACTATCTCAGTCTTGCGCTCGTCACCGTACTTGTCAATGATAACCTGCATCTCATCCTTGATAACCTGCTTGCACTTCTCAGGGTCATCCAGGATGCTCTGCAACTCCTCAATACGTGCCATAACCTCATTGTACTCATCATGCAGCTGGTCCTGCATCAGTCCTGTGAGCTGACGCAGACGCATGTCGACGATGGCCTTAGCCTGGATGTCATCCAGTCCGAAACGGTCCATGAGGTTCTGTATGGCGTCGTTAGGTGTCTTGGCGGCTTTGATGATCTGTATTACCTCATCAATGTTGTCTGATGCTATGATCAGGCCCTCCAGTATATGGGCGCGTTTCTTAGCCTCCTCCAGGTCAAACTTGGTGCGGCGTATAACCACCTCATGACGGTGATCTATGAAACACTTGATTATATCACGCAGGTTGAGGCATTTGGGACGTCCCTTTACAAGGGCTATGTTGTTTACGCCGAATGATGTCTGCAGCGCGGTCATCTTGAACAGCTTGTTCAGTACAACGCCTGCATTTGCGTCACGTTTTACGTCTATGACAATACGCATACCCTCGCGGTCAGACTCGTCATTGACGTTGCTGATACCCTCAATCTTCTTATCTGTAACAAGTTCTGCAATGAACTTGATGAGCTCTGCCTTGTTTACGCCGTAAGGAATCTCGGTGACAATGATTTTGTCATGCTGCTCGCCGGCCTCGATCTCGGTCTTGGCACGCATGATCACACGGCCGCGTCCGGTCTCATAGGCCTCACGTACGCCGCTTATGCCGTAAATGTAAGCACCTGTGGGGAAATCAGGAGCCTTGATGTACTGCATCAGCTCATCAACGGTGATGTCTGGGTTGTCAACCATTGCCATGCAGCCGTTCAGGACCTCAGTCAGGTTGTGAGGCGGCATGTTGGTGGCCATACCTACGGCAATACCGGATGAACCGTTTACAAGCAGGTTGGGTATGGTTGCGGGGAGTACCGTAGGCTCCTCCTCCTTATTGTCATAGTTGGGGACAAAGTCAACCGTGTTCTTGTTTATGTCCTGCATCATCTCCTCGCCTATCTTGCGCAGACGGACCTCGGTATAACGCATGGCAGCGGGGCTGTCACCGTCAATTGAACCAAAGTTTCCCTGTCCGTCAACAAGCGGATAGCGCATGATCCAGTCCTGAGCCAGACGTACAAGAGCTCCGTATACTGATGAGTCACCGTGCGGATGGAAGTGTCCTAACACATCACCCACCGTACGGGCCGATTTGCGGTATCCCTTGTCCGATGTGTTGCCGTCACGCATCATGCTGTACAGTATGCGGCGGTGCACCGGTTTGAGTCCGTCTCGGGCATCCGGGAGAGCTCTGGCTACGATGACTGACATTGAATAGTCAATGTATGAGGACTTCATCTCCTCCTCAATGTTCACCCTGATAATTCTGTCCTGGTTTTCCAATTTTCCTCGAATTTTAAGACTTTTACAATAGTTGTTCAGCCTGGTGGCATAAAACACCCAAAATTACTTCAAAAATAGTTCTCGCGCAACTTTTACGCGCGTATTTTTAATAAGGTGTTAATAAGTTTTAGTACTCATGTTCGGACTAAATGGCATAACTTGGTGAATGGCATGTGATTTGTTGATATCTTATTGCAAAAACAGGTATTAACCGGGCGTAAAACCGATTATCTTTGCATTGTATCGGACCTTAGGCCCAATATGATTTAATATGATGGAATACAGATTATCAGATAAACTCAATTCCATACTGTCTCTGGCTAAGGAGGAGGCGGAGCGTCTCTATCAGTCAGAGGTGCTGACGGAGCATCTGCTTCTGGGCATGATGCGTGACGGTCAGAACCGTGCGGTTGAGTTGCTCAAGAGTATGGGTGTAGACTTGCAGAGGCTCAAAAGCACTCTGGAGGGATCTATGGGTCCTGACTACACTGACCAGGATAAGAAACCGATAGAACAGATAGCACTCTCAATGGCAGTCACCAGGCTGCTCAAGATAAGCATGCTCGAGGCACGTCTGCAGAAAAAGGAGGAGGTTGAACCGGAGCATCTGCTGCTGGCCATCACACGTGACCGCAACAGTCCTGTGGCAGACCTGCTCTACTCTACATATGAAGTTGATTACCGTGGACTGATAAATCTGGTAAACGGTACAGCAGGTGCCCAGGAGGTTCAGGACGGCATGGGACTTACTGACAGCGAGGATGACGATGACGACGATATCAGGAACTCTCAGTCCGATGCAGGTAAACTGCGTGGCGGAAAAGCCGTAACCGCTGCCAAATCAGGCAGTAACACCCCGGTGCTTGACAACTTCAGTACCGATATGACCCAGGCCGCCCATGACGGCAAACTGGATCCGGTTGTAGGCCGTGAAAAGGAAATTGAGCGTCTGGCCCAGATCCTTACCCGCCGCAAGAAGAACAATCCCATCCTGATAGGTGAACCCGGCGTAGGTAAATCGGCTATTGTGGAGGGACTCTCACAGCGTATCGTGGAGCGCAAGGTGTCGCGTATGCTGTTTGGCAAACGTGTGCTTGCCCTGGATATGGCGGCTGTCGTGGCAGGTACAAAATACCGCGGACAGTTTGAGGAACGTATCCGTTCCATAATTATGGAACTTAAGAAAAATCCTGACATCATACTCTTTATTGATGAGGTGCACACCATCGTGGGCGCAGGTTCTGCTCCGGGATCGATGGATGCTGCCAACATGCTTAAACCCGCTCTGTCGCGCGGTGAGGTGCAATGCATCGGCGCCACAACCGTGGATGAGTATCGCAAATCAATAGAGAAAGACGGTGCATTGGAGCGTCGTTTCCAGAAGATTCTTGTTGAGCCTACTACGGCCGATGAGACCCTGCAGATACTTGAGAATATCAAGGACCGCTATGAGGAGCATCACAGCGTGACATATACTCCTGAGGCACTCAAGGCCTGCGTGACATTGGCTCAACGCTACATAACGGACCGCGCGTTCCCTGACAAGGCTATAGACGTGATGGATGAGGCAGGTTCACGCACCCATCTGTCAAATCTCTCTGTGCCTAAAGAGATTGAGGATAAGGAGCGTGAGGTGGATATGGCCCGTGAGGCTAAGAATGATGCTGTAACGCGTCAGGATTTTGAGCTTGCCGCCCGTTTCCGTGACCATGAGAAAGAACTGGAGACGGAACTTGATGGCATGCGCAAGGATTGGGAGCAGACGCTTAAGAGCCACCGCGAGACTGTGGATGAGGAGAATATCGCTACTGTGGTATCCATGATGAGCGGCGTTCCCGTTCAGAAGATAGCTCGTGAAGAGGGTGAGCGTCTTAAAGGTCTCTCCCCTGCCCTCAAGTCCAAGGTTATAGCTCAGGATTCGGCCATCGACCTGCTGTCAAGAGCTATACGCCGCAGTCGTGTTGGATTGAAAAATCCCAACAAGCCCATAGGCTCGTTCCTGTTCCTTGGTCCTACAGGTGTTGGTAAGACGCTTCTGGCAAAGGAACTTGCCGAGCAGATGTTCGGAACTACAGATGCCCTGATACGTGTAGATATGAGTGAGTTCATGGAGAAATTCGCCGTATCACGACTGGTCGGAGCTCCTCCCGGATACGTAGGTTATGAAGAGGGCGGCCAGCTCACTGAGAAGGTACGTCGCAAACCCTACTCCATCATACTTCTGGATGAGATAGAGAAGGCTCATCAGGATGTATTCAATATCCTGCTGCAGGTAATGGATGAGGGTCGTCTGACAGACAGCGAGAGCCGTACTGTGGACTTCCGTAACACCATTATAATAATGACATCCAACATAGGCTCACGCCAGATTCAGGAGTACGGTCACGGAATAGGATTCGGTACTACCGATGCCGGCACCGAGACCGCCCGTCAGGATATAATACGCAAGGCCCTCAACAAGTCTTTCGCTCCGGAATTCATCAACCGAATAGATGAGATAATCACCTTCAATCAGCTGGATCGTGATGCTGTAGGCCGTATCGTTGAGTTGGAGCTGTCTGCGCTCATAAAGCGTATGGAGGGAATGGGTTACACATTGTCCGTATCGGATAAGGCAAAATCATTCCTTGCGGACAAGGGTTACAGCCGCGAGTACGGCGCCCGCCCGCTCAAGCGTGCCATCCAGACCTATGTTGAGGATAAGCTGGCCGAGATAATGATTGACGGAGACTGCCCTACAGGTTCAGCGCTCACCATAGATCTGAATGCTGACGGCACGGACCTGACTGCCGCATTATAATTAGACATAGAGTCAGTCTTAGACTCCTGTTCAGCCAAAATGTCAGACGCACCCCCGTCTGGCATTTTTGTTGTATCCTATATGGCAAGACAATAATAAAACCATATAGATATGCAGAAAGGTAAGATTGGAGTAACGACCGAGAACATATTCCCGATCATCAAACAGTTCCTGTACAGCGACCGTGAGATATTCTTGCGTGAGATAGTGTCAAATGCCGTAGATGCAACCCAGAAGCTCAAGACCCTGTCATCAAAGGGCGAGTTCAAGGGTGAGATGGGTGACCTCACGGTGCATGTAACCGTCGGTAAGGATACCATTACCGTAAGCGACCGCGGTATAGGCATGACTGCTGCCGAGATAGACAAGTATATCAACCAGATAGCTTTCTCAGGTGCCAATGACTTCCTTGAGAAATACAAGAATGAGGCAAACGCCATCATTGGCCACTTTGGTCTGGGATTCTACTCGGCCTTCATGGTGTCAAAGAAGGTTGAGATCATTACCAAGTCCTATCAGGAGGGTGCCCAGGCTGTAAAGTGGAGCTGTGACGGTTCTCCCGAATTTGAGCTTACTGATGCCGATAAGGCCGACCGCGGTACCGATATCATCCTCTACCTGGATGATGACAGCAAGGAGTACCTGCAGGAGACCGCCATCCAGGGCCTGCTCAAGAAATACTGCCGTTTCCTGCCCGTTCAGATAGCCTGCGGCAAGAAGAAAGAGTGGAAAGACGGCAAGGAGGTTGAGACTGACCAGGACAACATAATGAATAATGTGGAGCCTCTGTGGACCAAGACCCCCAGTGAACTCAAGGATGAGGATTACAAGTCATTCTACCGCGAGCTCTACCCAATGCAGGAGGAGCCTATGTTCTGGATACACCTTAACGTTGATTTCCCCTTCCACCTTACCGGTATCCTCTATTTCCCCAAGATCAAAACCAACCTCGATCTGCAGAAGAATCGCATTCAGCTATACTGCAATCAGGTATTCGTAACAGACTCCGTAGAGGGAATCGTTCCAGACTTCCTCACCCTGCTCCACGGTGTTATAGATTCACCGGATATACCTCTTAACGTATCCCGTTCATACCTGCAGAGTGACTCCAACGTAAAGAAGATATCTGGCTACATCACCAAGAAGGTGGCAGACCGCCTTACATCAATATTCAAGAATGACCGTAAGGAGTTTGAGCAGAAATGGGATGACGTAAAGCTCTTTATCAACTACGGAATGCTTACAGAGGAGGATTTCTACTCCAAGATGGAGAAGGTCGCCCTCTTTAAGGATACTGACGGCAAGTACTTTACATTTGAGGAGTACAAGAAACTCATCGAGGCCGGCCAGACCGATAAGAACAAGAACCTCATCTATCTGTACGCTACCAGCAAGGAGGAGCAGTACGGCTACATTGAGGCCGCCAAGAACAAGGGTTACAATGTGCTGCTCATGGATAACCAGTTGGATATACCTGTAATCGGCATGCTGGAGCAGAAATTCGGCAACTCAAGCCGTTTCTGCAGGGTTGACAGTGATTCCGTGGACAACCTGATTGCCAAGGAGGATGCCGCAAAGACAGATCTTCCCGCCGGTCAGCTGCGTATGATCACCAAGGTGTTCAGCAGCCAGATGCCTAAACTTGAGAAGGCTGATTTCCATATTGACGCACAGTCTCTCGGAGAGTCTTCACTGCCCGTAATGGTAACATGCAGCGAGTATATGCGCCGTATGAAGGATATGGCAGCCATCCAGCCCGGCATGAATTTCTATGGAGACATGCCTGATATGTACACCGTAATACTTAACAAGGACCATAAACTCATCAAGCGTGTCATGGATGAAGCCGCATCCGCCTGTGATGATAAGGTCAAGCCTGAGGATGATAAGCTCAATTCACTGCGTGAGCGTCAGGCAGAACTGCGCAAGTCACGTGAGGGCAAGAAGGATGAGGATGTTCCGCAGGCAGACAAGGATGAGATGACAAAGATTGATGGCGAGATAAAGGAGACTGAGGATGCCATCAACTCCATCTACAGTCAGTATGCAGCCGGCAACAAGATCGTACATGAACTTATTGACCTGGCTCTGCTGCAGAACGGTATGCTTAAGGGTGAATCACTTGCAGCATTCATACGCCGCAGCGTCGACCTTATCTAATTGTAAGTATTTTATATTAAAAAGGGCACTGAGAGTACATCAGTGCCTTTTTTTTGTTTATATTTGTGAAAATCACATCCTGTTTATGATTAAAAGGGCTTTTATTTTACTGATAGTCATGCTATTATCGCTTTCCGAGCCGATGAGTGCCCAGAAAGTGGGTCTGGTGCTTAGCGGCGGCGGAGCCAAAGGTATGGCCCATATCGGTGTAATACGCGCCCTTGAGGAGAACGGCATTCCCATTGACTATGTGGCCGGTACCTCCATGGGTGCCGTTATAGGCTCTCTCTACTGCATGGGTTACTCTCCCGATGAGATGGAGGACCTTATCCGCTCGGATGAATTCCGCAACTGGTATATGGGGTCCAAGGACATGGACTATGACTTCTTCTTTAAACTGAACGCCCCCACTCCGTTCCTGGTATCTGCCCGTATCGCCATACGTGACTCCATGACCGTTATACGGCCTATGGTCAACAGCGTAGTGGACCCTCTGCAGATGAATCTGGCTTTTGTGGATGTCTTTGCAGGTGCATCGGCCGTTTGTGACAAGAACTTTGATGACCTTTTCGTGCCGTTCAGGGCGGTTGCATCGGATGTGTTCAACAAGAACTCCATTGTGCTGTCCAAGGGCGATCTGGGTGATGCCGTGCGTGCATCCATGTCATTCCCGTTCGTGTTCCGTCCCATTAGGATTGACTCTATAATTGCCTATGACGGAGGTATTTATGATAATTTCCCTGTAGACGTGATGGTCCAGGATTTTCACCCTGACTTCATAATAGGAAGTGTGGTTGCCGTTGCTCCCGGAGAACCCGAGATAGAGATACCCGATGAGTTTGATCTTATGGGTCAGGTACGCAGCATGATAGTACAGAAAAGTGACTACAGCCTGGATCCCAACCTGGGCGTAAAGGTTGATTTTGACCTGCGCAGCGTGGGATTGCTGGATTTCCATAAGATTGATGAGGTATCGGCACTTGGTTATGAAAAAACCATGGTGCTTATGGATTCCATAAAATCCAGACTCTCCGTAAGACGTGACACTCTTGTCGTTCAGGACCGTCGTGCCGCATTCAAGAAGCGCATTCCAGGCCTCATATTTAAGGATGTTGATGTGATAGGCGTAAACCAGGCCCAGAAACGTTACATCCAGAAAGAGCTCCATGCCGCTGACGGATCGTTCGGCTATGAGGATTTCAAGACCGGTTATTTTAAACTGCTCAGTGATGATGCCATAACTGAGATCATTCCCGGTACCACTTTCAATGAGGCCGATTCCACTTTTGGTCTTGACCTCAAGGTAACATTGGATAATTACCCCACTTTCAGTATCGGCGGCGGACTCTCCACATCAGTTTCCAGCCAGCTGTATGCATCTGTAGCCTATAACCATATAGGTGAGGCATCGGAATCATATCTGCTTGAGGGACAGCTTGGCAGGTCATACAACAACGCGCAGCTGTTTACGCGTATAGACGTGCCTATGGATATACCCGTATCGCTCTCCGTACAGGTGGCATTCAACCAGATGAACTATTTCCGCAACAGTTCATTCCAGTTCTCGTCCGATAAGTACATGCCGGCTCTGAACAAGTCCATAGAATTCTTTGGCAAGATCAAGTTTTCACGTCCGTTCCTTAACAGCTACAAGGCTGTGTTCTCATTCGGTCTGGCACATCACAAGGACTACTACTCGCAATCCAGCAGCGTAGACCTGCGTGCGTTCCGTTATGACTGCAACAGGCATAATATCCTGGGTGGCTCCGTTACTTTTACAGGCAACACGCTGAACTCATTCCAGTACCCTACCAGCGGACGCTCCGAGACCATACGTGCCTTTATAGGTACAGAGAATGACCTGTTCCGTCCCCAGAATAAGTATTCCACAGATTATCATTCTGTTGACCGTTCATGGCTGCAGATTATGGCCAACTCTGAGCACTACCTGCACTTGTCGCCTCACTTTACCCTGGGAACCATGATGGAGGCCTTCTACTCGTCCAGAAACTTCTCTACGAACTATATGGCAACCGTTATGCAGGCCGGTCATTTCCAGCCTACGGTGAACAGTAAGTTCCAGTTTGATCCGGATTTCTGCGCCAATGCTTATTTTGCTCTCGGTATCAAGCCTATCTGGATAATAAACAGCATATTCCATGTCCGTTCTGAGGTATATGCATTCCAGCCTACCCGTCCTATAAGGAATGATGATGGTAAAGCCGCATACGGTAATGCCGTCACAGGATTCCAGATGATGGGTGAGCTTGCGTTTGTGGCACAATACCAGCGTGTATCCTTCAACGCTTTCGTGGATCTCTCCACATCCAGTTACAACCCGTCCATGTTTGGTGTCACGTTCGGATTCCTGATGCCTAACGAGTGGTTCCTGGAGTAATTATCGGGATTCTTTCTCTTTACGCAGCCATACAGTTGGTGATGAGCCTGCAACCCTTTGGAACTGACGGTAAAACGTTGAGCTGCTTATATATCCGCATGAGTACTCAACGTTTTTGAGTGCCTCGCCCTGCAGTAGCAGTTCCTGTGCATATTTAATGCGTGCGTAGTTGACGTAGTCAGAGAATGACTTGCCGCTGAACTGTCTCACGGCCAGTGAAAGGTATGTACGGTTGGTACCCAGACGCTGAGCCAGGTCAATCAGGTTCAGGTCCGGTTCCAGAAATACCTTCTGCTCATTCATAAGGCGCTCCAGATTGTTCCAGCAGTTTGAAATGGTCAGTTCCTGACGGTTCTCGCTATATGCCATCCTGGCCTGCTTGGCAACCTCTTTCTCAAGCATGTGCCTAATGTCATCGGCACTATAGTTTATGCCGAATGCAACGATGGTCAGGGAGAGCTGAAAGAAGAATGTGATCAGTATCAGAATTATTTTCTGCATGGAAATCTCTTGCTGGTAATCGGGCGACGCCTCACGCAGTAGCACCACAAGCACGCCTATGGCAGTAAGGGTTGCCATGATTCTGGATTGGCTTACTGATTTGCCGTAATTGGATGAGAAATAGTCATTTATGGTATCCTCATACTTGTACATGAACCAGCAGCACCACAATAGTACACCGGCCTCAAACCAGAACGTTACGGTGCGGGCCATATGGTAGCACAGGTACCCCATTATGCTGAGCATGCTGTTGTTCAGTTGAAGGCTGTCATCCAGGATCACGCTCTCATGAATGGTGCGGAGTGTGCTATGGCTGGCACCCAGATAGATGATCAGAAACATGGTGGTGATGGCCGCCATCGGTATGAAAACCATATAGTCCTTACGCTGGATACCCTTGATGTTGGTCAGTTCAATGGTAAATAGGTAAAACAGTGGCGCATACCCCAGACTGGCTACTATGTAGACCGGCCACGTCCATATCATATGGCACTTGTCAGGATTGAACAGCTGGGCGTAAATGAGCATCCTAAGGCTCCATATTATCTGTATGGCCGCCAGATACCAGTGGCTCCGGTTCTTATCCTGCTTGAACAGTATTATCGCCAGGGCGCAGATGAATGAGAAAACGCCCAGCAATGTATATAACAGATGTATAGGAATATCACTCATGTCACGAAAGTAGGTATTTTCTCTCATTAAATGGTGCGTTATCGGCTTAAAATGATATTTTTGCATTTATAACCTGATTTAATATATGAAAGAATATCCTCATTATCTTGAAAGGCTTCAGGACGCAACACGCAAGTTCTGGGACAAGCCTGCGCTCAACAATATAGGTGGCGAGTCATTTACCTATGCCCAGATGGCACAATCCATAGAACGGTTCCATATCGTTTTTGAGTATGCCGGTATAAAGAAAGGAGAACGCATTGCGCTTTGTGCGCAGAACGGAGCCCGCTGGGGATTCTCCTATCTGGCTGTAAATACCTATGAGGCCGTTATAGTGCCTATTCTGGCCGATTTCAAGCCCGATAGCGTGGTGGGACTGGTTAACCACTCAGGCAGCATTGCCCTGTTTACGGATACTGACAAATGGTCCAAGATGGACATAGCCAATATGCCTCAGGTTCGTGCAGTGTTTGATGTAAACACTCTTGAACTGCTTTACTGCAATGATGAGAAGATACAGTACGCCTTTGACCATCTGATTGAGCTTTTTGACAAGAAATACCCCAACGGATTCGGCCCTGATGATGTCGTCTATCCCACAGACAACTGGGATGACCTTTCCACCATCAACTATACATCGGGCTCAACCGGTGATCCCAAGGGTGTTATGCTCACATATCGCAATTTCAGCGCCAACGTAGACTTCAGTCAGCGTAACGTTCCCGCAGGTGACAAGATGGTATCCATGCTCCCTATGGCCCATATGTACGGTCTTGTCATAGAGTTCCTCTACCCGCTTTGTAACGGTACGTCCATCTACTGGCTGGGTAAGGCCCCCACTCCGGCAGCTCTTATGAAAGCCTTTGCCGATGTCAAGCCCTACCTGCTCATAACCGTGCCGCTGGTAATGGAAAAGATCTACAAGTCCAAGATCAAGCCCATGATAGACAAGCCGGCTATAAAGATAGCACTTAAGGTGCCTATACTTAACTCTATTATTTACAAGAAGATAAAGGATGGACTAATAGCAGCTTTCGGCGGTAACTGTGAGGAGTTTATCATGGGTGGTGCAGCCCTTAACCCTGAGGTTGAACGCATTTTCAAAAAGATAAAGTTCCCTTACCTGGTAGGTTACGGAATGACGGAGGCTTGCCCTCTGCTTGCATATGAGCACTGGACCAAGTACGTTCCCGGATCATGCGGCAAGCCTGTGGATGTGGCTCAGGTCCGTATTGATTCTGATGACCCCCAGCACACTGTCGGTGAGATTCAGGCCCGCGGTGAGAACATCACGATTGGTTATTACAATAATCCGGAGGCTACGGCCAATGCATTCACTGAAGACGGCTGGCTTAAGACCGGTGACCTGGGTATAATGGATGCTGACGGCAATATATTCATACGCGGCCGTTCCAAGAACATGATTCTGGGCCCATCAGGACAGAATATCTATCCTGAGGAGATAGAGGCTGTTGTCAACAATCAGGATTACGTGGTTGAATCCGTTGTCGTGGATCGCGGCGGCAAGCTGGTTGCTTTGGTATATCTTGATGAGCAGGCTATTGCCAAGTCTCTTCTTGATGATGAGGCAAAGGATGCTATTCCTGAGAATATCCGTCTGTCGTCGAACCGACAGCTGCCTGTATACAGTCAGCTGGCTAAGGTGGAGCTGCAGGATGCTCCTTTTGAGAAGACTCCTAAGATGTCTATCAGGCGGTTCTTGTATAAGTAAGGCATTTCCGGCCATTTTTTTTGCTTTTTTCATGAAAAAAGTGGCCTAAACATAGTCTATATCCAAAAATAAGACGTATCTTTGCACCGCTTTAAGGGAATAACCCCTATCAAGTTGGTTCCGTAGCTTAACTGAATAGAGCATCTGACTACGGATCAGAAGGTTCCGAGTTTGAATCTCGGCGGAATCACAAAAGCAGAAATGCCCTGGATATAGTCCAGGGCATTTTCATTTCATGACGCAAAGGGGCCGTTTAACAATGCGTCACTGTTTGGTAAAGAGGTAACCTTGATCAAAAAATACGGTGTATGCAGTCTTGTCGTTGGCTATGAACGCGAATGATATTCCTTTCTCTTGAAAGTTATAAACATTTAGAGATTGGGCAGTCTGCCACTGGCTGTCAAAGGGATCTGCGGCATTAATGTTATTTATTCCACCATCGATCACAAACATTTTATTTTGGCCGACAGATACTATGCCGTCTTTATAAGTGTATGCGCCTTTGTACAGTCTTACAAGATCACCGTCATAAATTTCAACGTTGTCGCCGCTAAAGCGTAAAGCCATTGTTATAACGCCATCTTTATCCTTGGAGTACCATGTACCCTGGAGTAAAGACTTATCGGACGGCAGATTGGTGGC
>Ga0265300_10000958_pt1 | contig 28671 bp, 20 predicted proteins | sample AusTroGonzalo_MG_FD_193482 | JGI IMG/M metagenome (GOLD analysis project Ga0265300, IMG submission 193482) | Bovine rumen microbial communities from tropical cattle in Woodstock, Queensland, Australia - Gonzalo_03 | ecosystem: Host-associated > Mammals > Digestive system > Stomach > Rumen ...
TGCCTCCTGACACAGAAATACAACATCTCAACTGACGTATCACTTAACACCATCATGGTGGACGGTACCGGTATGTGCGGTGCCTGCCGTGTAAGCGTAGGCGGCAAGACCAGGTTCGTATGCGTGGACGGTCCAGAATTTGACGGCCACGAGGTTGACTGGGACGGCATGATGAAGCGTATGGGTGCCTTCAAGGAGACCGAGCGCGAGGAGATGAAGAAACTTGAGGAGAGTGTTGCAGCCGCAGCACCTGCCGCAGAAAAGGCTGAATGCTGCTGCGGAGGCAAGGCTAAGCAGGAGGTTGAGCCCATCGAGGTCCTGACCGACCGCAACGCACAGTGGAGAGCCGATTTGCGTGCCACCATGAAACCCAAGGACCGCACCGCCATTGAGCGCTGCGTCATGAACGAGCTGGCACCTGACTACCGCCGTCACAGCCGCAAGGAGGAGGTTAACCAGGGTCTTACTGAGGAGCAGGCTCTGCTGGAGGCCAAGCGTTGCCTTGACTGCGCCAACCCCTCATGTATGGAGGGTTGCCCCGTAAACATTGAGATTCCTTCATTCATCAAGAATATAGAGCGCGGCAACTATCTGGCTGCTGCCAAGGTGCTCAAGCACACCAGCGCCCTGCCCGCTGTCTGCGGCCGCGTTTGCCCGCAGGAGAAGCAGTGCGAGAGCAAGTGTATCCACCTCAAGATGGGTAAGAAGCCCGTTGCCATAGGTTATCTGGAGCGTTTCGCTGCCGATTACGAGCGTGAGAGCGGCAACATCTCAGTTCCTGAGGTTGCAGCATCAAACGGCAAGAAGATCGCTGTCATCGGTTCTGGTCCTTCAGGCCTCTCATTTGCAGGCGATATGGCCAAGTTCGGTTATGACGTAACCGTATTCGAGGCTCTGCATGAGATTGGCGGTGTGCTCAAGTATGGTATCCCTGAGTTCCGTCTGCCCAACAAGATTGTTGACGTAGAGATTGAGAACCTGCAGAAGATGGGTGTCAAGTTCGTTAAGGACTGCATCATCGGTAAGACAGTTAAGGTAAGCGAGCTTGAGGCTGAGGGTTACAAGGGTATATTCGTAGGCTCAGGTGCCGGTCTGCCCAACTTCATGAACATTGAGGGTGAGAACCTTATCAATATAATGTCATCAAACGAGTACCTTACCCGCGTCAACCTGATGGATGCCGCAAGCAAGGAGTCCGATACCCCTGTAACATTCGGTAAGAAGATGATGATAGTAGGTGGCGGTAACACCGCTATGGACTCTGTCCGCACCGCCCTGCGTCTGGGTGCCGAGCGCGCCATGATCGTATACCGTCGTTCTGAGGAGGAGATGCCTGCCCGTCTTGAGGAGGTTAAGCACGCCAAGGAAGAGGGTGTTGAGTTCATGACACTGCACAACCCCATCCGCTACATCGGCGACGAGAACGGCCGCGTAAAGCAGGCTGTCCTGGAGAAGATGGAGCTTGGTGAGCCCGATGCAAGCGGCCGCCGCAGCCCGGTTCCCACCGGCGAGACCATCACAATCGATGTAGATATGGTAATAGTAGCAGTTGGCGTATCCCCCAACCCCATAGTTCCCAAGTCAATCGAGGGCTTGGAGCTGGGCCGCAAGAACACCATCGCCGTAAACGACAACATGCAGTCATCCATCCCCACAATCTTTGCAGGTGGTGACATCGTCCGCGGAGGTGCAACCGTAATCCTTGCCATGGGTGACGGCCGCCGCGCTGCCGCCTCCATGCACGCCGAACTCTCAAAGTAAAAAATGAAAATTGAAAATTGAGAATTGTAAGAAGAGGCCGACCAAAAATTTTAGTCGGCCTCTTCTTATCCTAAAGCCCAATATTTAATACCAACCTATAACAACTTTATCTGCTATTCCGTTTTTATATAAGGAGTATTTTTTATTGTCTTTGTGGTATGAAACCTCTGTCCATGCCCATGGAGTCGTTTTACCTATTTCATAAAAGTCAACATGAAACTTGCCTTCATAGTTGATGATACCTGCATCAACCGTAAAAAGGTGTACCCAAAAATTCTTGGAATATCTGTAACCATCAGTCCTGACAATAATGGAGTCTCCTATCTGTGTCATAGTAGAAGTCACACTTAAAGAATCTGACGTTGGCTCGTTTACGTCATATTTGAACTCCACAAACAACGAATCTGTCAGCCTTGATTTTGCTATGATATGTATCTTGTCATTCTTATATGTCAAGGTATCATCCAAATCCACCGAATAAGACATAACATCTTCTACAAAGTATAACCAGCTGAATGTCAGTTCCTTCAATTCCTGCTCAGTATCCCATTCTTTTCCTTTACAGGACACAAAACCTGCTGTAATAAACAACAAAGTATATAAAGCAATCTTTTTCATAACAATCAGAATTTATAGCTTAAACCTGTCCTGACACCTGGAATTATCAATAAATCACTTACTGCATATTCAGATCCAAATCCTAGTTCAACCATTGCTCCCAGCCTGCTTTCCCTGCGTCCCAGTTTTACATTAAAGCCAAGAAACGTGAACTGCATTGTAGGGCTACCTCCTTCAGACCATTTTTCGGACATCATTTTCCAGTAACCCGATTTGACGCCAACAGCACCACCTGCCATAAATTGAGAATACATATTGAAATAGGTATTCTTTATTATGTTATATCTGATTCCTACCAGAATATCCAGTTTTGTCGCTGTTTCTTTACTGATGTTATTATTGACAATGTCAATATTTTCAAAATATACATTATGCAAACCTACAAATCCTACCAGATCCAAACGTTTAAAGAAACCTGCATCGGCCAGTTTATAGGCAGCCTCAACCGAAAGACATGGATACAATGTTGATTTATATGATTCTTTATCCAAATCGCTCAACGGCTGATCATAATAATCATCAAAATGCTCGAAACCAAGACCAGACAATTCAGAATCTTGCATTTCTATCATTCCAGGTGTGGAGATTCCCACGTTGATTTCAAATTTGCGTTGCTTCTCCTCCGCCTGCACCCAGTGAGGGATACCAAACACAAGTATTGCAAGCGTCAGCAGCTTTCTGTTAAGTGACATATAAGTATTGTTTTAATAAGCTATGGTAAGTTATGGGGAAACTATGACAAGGGGTTGCTAACAGGACGGTTTGGACATTCTATTTCAAAAAAGCAAAGAAAACGGCAATAACCAGTAACACGAATGAGACCAGATGGTTCCAGTGCAGCGACTGGGTTTTGAAACAGAAGGCCAGGATAAGCGAGAATACTATAAGCGAAATGCACTCCTGGATGACCTTGAGCTGGACCAGGTTGAACGGCCCGCCGTTGATATCGGACCCTATGCGGTTGGCCGGGATCATAAAGCAGTACTCAAAAAGAGCCAGACCCCATGACGCCAGTATGATAAGGATAAGCGGCCAGTCTGTAGTTATTTTCATCTCCTGAAGCTTGAGGTTGCCGTACCATGCAAAAGTCATGAATATGTTTGATGTCACCAGAAGCAATACTGTCGCAAATCCTTTCATCTTTGTCTCTATTATAAAATGCGGTGCAAAAGTAGCAAATAATTATATATCTTTGCCTGTATGAAACACATCAGAATCACTATATTATTGCTTCTGGTAAGCTTAGGAGTTTCATCGCAGACACTCCAGCAGGGCCGCACATACTTTTCACAGGGCGACTATGAGAAAGCCAAACCCATCATGCTCAAATATCTTAAGCAAAAACCCGATGACGCCAGCCGCAACTACTGGTACGGGGTATGCTGCATGGAGACAGGAGAGCAGGAGAAAGCCATTCCGTATTTGGAGAAAGCCGCATCAAAGAAGATTTACAAGGCTTTCCGGGCGCTCGGAGAATACTATATGGAGTCAGAAGACTATCAGCCGGCCATAACCAACTTTGAGGCTTTTGTAAAGGGTATATCAACAGATAAGGAACAGCATGACCCCGCACTTGAGGAGCGCTTCACCACAATGGCAGACAGCCTTAAAGTGCTGTTTCGTATGCTTCGCAACACAGCTAAGGTCTGCTTCATAGACAGTTTTCAGGTAGCCAAGAGTGAGCTGTTCAGTTCATATATCCTTGGTGAATCAACCGGAACAATAGGCCGCATGTCTGATTTCTTTGAAAACCCGACAGAGGGTGAAGCCTTTCTCCCGGAAATGGGACAGACAGTCTATTATACCCGTCCTGACATAAACGGACACTACCATCTTTACACGCAGTTCCGCAGTTTTGACCGCTGGACCGATGAGACTGCCCTGAGCGGACTTGAGACAGACGGAGATATCAGATATCCGTTCATCATGAATGACGGCATCACCATATACTACGCCGCAAACGGAAGTGAGTCGATAGGAGGCTTGGATATATTCGTATCACGTTACAACAGCGAGACCGGCAAGTTTCTCAAACCAGAGAATATTGGAATGCCATTTAATTCGGCCGCCAATGACTACCTGTACGTGATTGATGAGGCCAACAATCTGGGTTGGTTTGCCACAGACCGCCGTCAGCCGCAGGACACAGTTTGCATATATGTCTTCATTCCTTACCAGGGAAATCCCAAATTCAACTATGAGGGTGGTGATACATTGGCAATACATCGTGCCGCACGCCTTCTGTCAATAGCTGAGACACAAACTGACTTCCGTGAGGTACGCAGTGCCCGTCAGCGTCTCACGCTGCTCCGTTATGAACTTGCAGAGAAAGCTGAGCAAGGTTCATTCTCATTCATGATTGATGACGTCACTACATATAACGAGCTATCTGACTTCCAGAGCCAGGATGCAGCACAGCTCTATGAGCGTTGGACTGATTTGAAGAATCAGTATGAGGCCGATGCCTCTAAGCTTGAGAAACAGCGCAATGATTACGCCGCTGCATCCAAGCAGGAAAAAGAACGCATAAGCGCCCAACTGCTGGAGTTTGAGGATAAGGTGCTGAACGCAGAAAAGCAAGTCATCAAAATGGAGAATGAGATCCGCACAACAGAAATCAACTATCTTAACCGATAAGCCTATGAGTACCTACTTTGCCCCATCAGAACTTATCATCAATGATGACGGTTCATGTTTCCACCTGCATCTTAAACCTGAGCAGTTGGCCGATAAGGTGATTCTGGTAGGAGACCCAGGCCGCGTGGATATCATTGCCGCCATGCTGGACAGCGTGGAGTGCATGGTAAGCAACCGGGAGTTTCGCACCGCAACAGGTCTTTACAAAGGCAAGCGTATAACCATTCAGGCTACTGGAATAGGTTGTGACAACATTGACATTGTAATGAATGAGCTGGACACACTGGCCAACATAGATTACACCACCCGCACAGAGAAACCTGTTCATCGCACACTTGATATAGTACGCATAGGCACCTGTGGAGGCCTGCAGCCCTACACCCCACTGGGCACATGGCTCTGTTCAGTCAAGAGCATAGGTTTTGACGGACTGCTCAACTATTATGCCGGCCGAGATGCTGTATGCGACCTGGATTTTGAGAGGGCATTCGTAGCCCACATGGAGTGGTCTCTCAAGAAAGGTGCTCCATACGTTGCCAATGCCAACCCCGATCTCCTTAAACGCATCATGGCTGATGACAAGCGTATGGTGCCGGGCGTGACAATTGCCTGCGGCGGATTCTACGGTCCGCAGGGACGCGTGCTCCGCGCTCAGTTGGCTGATCCTAACCAGAATGCCAAGGTGGAGAGTTTTGAGTATCAGGGCATGCGCATCACCAACTTTGAGATGGAGAGCTCAGCCGTAGCCGGACTGGCATCCATTCTGGGTCATCGGGCCATGACAGTATGCATGGTAATAGCCAACCGCTATGCAAAAGAGATGAACACAGACTACAAGCCCCTGATGAATGACCTTATAACCAGCGTACTGGACCGTATCTAAATAGACCGTGACAGAACTCAACGACACAATCTGCGCAATAGCCACCCGTCAGGGAGGAGCACTTGGCATAGTCCGTGTAAGCGGGCCTGATGCCATACGTCTTACAGACAGCATATTCCGTTCCGTATCAAGCCATCCGCTTGCCAGTGCAAGCCCCTATGCGCACAGCTAAGGACAGATAAATGATAAAGACGGCTCACCCGTAGATGATGTGCTGATAAGCGTATTCCGCGCCCCCCACTCCTTTACCGGACAGGACAGTACAGAGATATCATGCCACGGATCAGCATATATCTTAAAGCAGGTATGCCGTCTGCTGATTGACGCCGGATGCCGCCAGGCTGGCCCCGGGGAGTTCACCCAGCGTGCCTTTCTAAACGGCAAACTGGACCTGAGCCAGGCTGAGGCCGTAGCAGATCTCATTGCATCAAGCAACCGCGCCACGCACCGCATAGCTATGAGCCAGCTCAAAGGGCATTTCTCATCAGAACTCTCCATACTGCGCGAGCAACTGCTGCAACTCACCTCACTGCTGGAGCTGGAACTTGACTTTGCTGATCATGAGGAACTTGAGTTTGCTGACCGCACGGAACTGCTGTCACTGGCACGCCGTGCCGATGACCGCATAACGGAACTGGCCCGTTCATTCAAGACCGGCCAGGCTCTGAAAGAAGGCATACCTGTAGCAATCGTAGGCAAGACCAACGTAGGTAAATCCACACTTCTGAACCGCTTGCTCAAGGATGACCGTGCAATAGTATCGGACATACACGGCACTACCCGTGACACCATAGAGGATACCATCCAGATAAAAGGCGTAACGTTCCGTTTCATTGACACCGCCGGAATACGCCAGACCGCCGATGCCATTGAGCAGATAGGAATATCACGAACTTACGCTGCCATTGACAAGGCGCTCATAGTAATCTGGATTACCGATGCCCAACCCACCGCAGAGGATATCAACACTATCACTCCCCATCTGGAGGACAAGAAACTCATATTGGCATTCAACAAATGTGACCTGCAGAGTTACAATGGATTTGATGCATCTGCCCTGCAACTTCCGCAAGACAGTTTCAAGACAATAGAGATATCGGCCAAGTTCAACAACAACATTCCTGAACTTGAAGATTTGATCTACTCCATGGCAGAGATCCCTGAAATAAACGCTGACACCGTGATTGTAACCCAGGCGCGCCATTATGAAGCGCTGAACAATGCCCACGCCAATCTGACCCGCGTAATTGACGGTCTAACCTCCACCCTGCCCAGTGACCTGATAGCTGAGGATCTACGTCTAGTATTACAAGACCTTGCCGATATCACCGGCGGCGCCATCACCCCCGGTGAAACCCTCCAGAACATCTTCAGCCACTTCTGCATCGGAAAATGACACAGTAGGGTCGTTTCCCTGTGTCATCTACATCAAGACTTTTTTTACATCTCCATCCTCACCAACGATGATGTTCACGCCTTGCTTCATCTGTTGCAGGCTTGACCCGTCAGGAGCATATATGCGCTCTGTATTCTCTTTCTGCAACCTCTTTGAAACACCTGTTTCTGTAGAACGGCCAAATTCCAAAGGAGATATTAGAGTTGCGCCCACATGAGCCTTAACCTCACCAGGAATATCCTGCACATTGGTTACCTGATATTGGTAAGGCATTGTGACATCGATACCACCGCTATTTGGCGTGAAAGACTCCACGACATAGTTGGTCGATGTCCATGTCCATCGCCTTGCATTCGACTGCGAGAATATTTTTTTCACACCGCTGTCAAAATAGTTGCCCTCAATGAGAAACTCAGAGTTCTTTCTGGGATTGATACAATAAAAATCTGCGTCACGGTAGCCTTCCGGTTTTCCTTTACCCCGATTCAACGGATAAGGCTCCTTCATGGACTTCCATCCAACGACGTTTCAATACGGATTTATATTCATCGTCACCCAAACAGATTATTCTCATAAATAAACTAAAAGCTCCCTCCCCGTATGGGGAAAGGAGCCTTAGTTCTTTTTTTTCTATAAGAAATTTGAGAAAATGAGATTTATTTGATTCCGTGACCGAACACAAAATCATCGGGAGATGCAGTCAGGCCCTCAAGTGCGTGTACCTGAATACGTGCAGCGTGATTCTCCCGCAGACAATTGAAACTCATAGTCTCAGGATCCATCTCTTCACGCCACGGACAATAAGATACCATTATAAATTTGCCTTCCTTGTAGAAGTAAGAGTAACACATATCCTGATATTCATCTGGACCAGCCTCTCTACCAGAAGCCATAAATGGTTCTCCCAATACTTGCTGTGCCTGTTCCATTAATTTCTTATAGTCCTTATAGCCCATTTTTTCGTTAAAGTACCAAATCAGTACACCTGTACCATAAACGGAACTTTCAGTAATCTGCAAACCTATAGTAGCAATACTATCAGTAAGCCACGGCGTAAAGCTTGGGAAGTAATTCTCCTTTTTAGTTACAGGTTTTATGACTTTACCCTTTCCTAACATCGGAGCACTAAACTCACCATCTAAAGTGCCTGCAAGATTATATGTATAAATAGGTTTTCCTTCCACCCATGATGAAGTTACAGCAGTATAGGCACTACCACTTAACTTGAAAGTGTAGTTATTGAACTCGTTCTTTGTAACCGTTACTGTGCCAACTTTCCTTAATTCACCACGACTTGTATATAAACGAATAGAAACATCATTATAGACGCTCTTATTCTCAGAGTAGTTACTGATAGTCAAGTCTATATTACCTGTGCTGACAAGCAAATCCTTATCAATCAACTCTACTCCCACCAAATCACTTGTAAACATAGGAGCAATAACAGAAGTCTCAACCGGTCCATCAATAGGAGTGAATTTTACGATTCCACCTGTGGACTTGTCAGTCTTGATACTGAGCGTATAAGCATGGTCTTGGCCGTCCAGATTAATATCAAACCTCTTTATGCTGCCGTCACTGGCCAGAAGAACCAGTGTTGCAGTCCCAGTATAATCAAACGGCGCGTTAAGAATAAACTGGCCATCGGCATCAGTATGAACAGCCTTAGTGGCCTTATCCTCGCCATACTCAATCCAGAGGGAACTCAGGTTGTTGCCCCTTCCAGAGTTGACCACCTTACCGCTGATGTGAACCATGGTAGGCAGTGTAATATTCACAATCCTTGTTCCTCCGGCTGTAGTTATTTTTTCAACAGGAACCTTAACTTCCGGGCTATAATTGCTGTAGTCACTCGAACGTACTGTAACATAGAAATCAGTATTGATAGGTATATAACATTCTATCTTACCATTTACATCAGTCGTATATGACCTCTGTCCGTCTATGTCAACTATCTGGTTGGGAATGACATTACCTGCCTCATCCTTAATGTTTACTTTCAAAGTACCCCTCTTCTCGGGATAGTCCAGGTTTACCCACGAGAAGTGAGTAACAGTGCCTACATAGACATTGTTCTCACTGTCATACGTAGCTACACCTTCTTCCTCCCAAAGACCTGTCTGCTCATTGAAACTCCATAATGGAATCTCTGCAGGAAGTTCTTCCACATCCTTAAACTTATCAGGAACAGGGAATGTCACTGTAGCGGGTTTGCCGTCAGCAGGTTGTACCTTTAATCCGTTCACAGTCAAAGAAACATTTGACATACCATAAGAAACAAGTTGCACCTCATCATCATTCTTATCCACTGCTGCCAAGTCACCGCCAGGCATCATGGTTGCAAAGTCTTTATCATCGGGACTCAAGTAGAGAACATTTGCATTCACATAGTCATACATTCCCGTAACAGGCTCACCGCTTTCAGCATATTTGAATCCATTGGCCTGCAGATCCACGCTCATTCCCCCTGCTGTTACTTTGACATCCTGATTAACACGCTTGCTGCTATAACCATAATTACTACCACTACTTTGAGGCATAGTGACTTCCCATACGTCGCCGTCTTTAGTTATCATAGAACGTACAACATCGTAATAGCCGTAATTACTACTGAACGTAACCACCGTACGTCCGTTGACGCTGTTCACCCTGTCCAGTACGAATCCGCCATCAGGGCCGGTCAAAACAACTTCAGAACCGGAAGTAACAGTAACATTCTGCAAAGGCTCACCTTCCTGATTATATACAAAGCCAGAAAGAGCAGACATAGTCATACTGGCAGGATTTACAGCAGTTCCCTCCTCAATTGTACTCTCCGGAACCGGTGTAGGCTGCGGAATGGGGGTGATAGGATCATCATCATTGTTCTTTTCAGAACATGACGTCATCAGGAGTGCACCTGACAACAGACTGGCTAAAAACCAGAAATTCAATTTCTTCATACGAGTAAGTATTTTGGATGAATAAAAATCATTAGGTCAGTAAGGTTATTAAGCGACAAAGAAAATACAAAAAAATATAATAATCAATTTTTATACATAAAAACTATTAATTGATTACTTATTTGAACATAAAGTCGCATAGGGTACAAAGCGATTTATCCTTGGTTTCTGACTTGAAGACAAAGAATATGGCGTGCTTGCCAGTCATCTGGGAAAGAGCTGGGAGGCTGACTGTCATATCCGTAGGCTGAGCCGGCAAATCGGCTTTAAGTTCAATCTTACCTAACACCTTACCTCCCTGAGATTCCCAAGGACGATCCGCCATAATGATGATGCTGCCATCCACACCCTCAGGAATAAGATTAAGGCAAAGACTCAGATCACGGCCGGCAGTCTTACTGAAATTGAAATACTTGTAGCCCACAATTGAACCGTCAGTATTTTTCACCACAAAATTAGTATTGTTAGCCAAGTCATACGGAGCTTTATACTTGCTATCAGTACCATATGATGACGCTACGTATGAACCATAGAAAATATTATTAGGCCAATCATGCACAGCAGGCTTGGGCCCTGTGTACCAGCAGGCTATTCCGGCAGAGTGACGTTCCAGAGGATCAAGACCGTCAAGTGAGAAGCCCTCAGAATTATACTCACCCTCCGATATCTCCACCTTACCGCCCTTACCCTCTTCTACCTTCACGGTAATGGGAGCCACCATAGCCTGACGGGCATATTCATCAGTTCCGGTCTGGCGGTGATAGAACACGTACCACTGTCCGTTTATTTCACATATACTGCCATGGGTGTTGCCGTCAATGGTTGCTGATGCAAAGACATTTCCCTGCTCATCAATCTCACGACCACGGGCATCAATGATTGTTCCGCCATAAGTGAATGGTCCAAGCGGGCTGTCACTGTAAGCGTACGCCAAGGTATAATTGGATACCGGCAGGCCAAACTCACCGTCCTTGGTGAAACGGCTGTATATAAAAACGTATTTGTCCTTTATTTTCCTAATTGATGAAGCCTCAAAGAAACTGAAAACACCATCATCATAACGTCCGGAGATCATATCCTCCACAATCTCCGTACCTGGCTTTACGGTTGCCATCGTAGCCGGATCAAACTCAGCAGCGTATGAGCGCTCAAACCCCCAATAGCCATATACACGGCCGTCATCATCAACAAATACGGCGGGATCAAAAGCCAGAACTCCATCAGTCAGGTTAGGATTGCTCTTACTCCAGTTGCACACCTCAAACGGACCGTCAGGGCGTGAACTTTTACAAACCATACCGTTACGTCCGCCAGACTGGTTGTTGGGGAACAGATAGTAGGTCTTGACTCCATCGGGACCCGTAACCAGAGTAACATCAGGTGCATAAAGCACATCTGCAAGGCCCTGGCGGCTCAGGGGCTCACCATTTGCATTCTTGCTTACACTGAAAATCTCACCGTCATAACGCCAGCATGTAAGATTGTCAACAGCCGCTGACCACACTACGAGTTCACGTCCGCAATAGCCGTTTATCATACTGTCATGTGAACCATAGATGTAAACACGATATTTTCCCGGATTGTCAGGATCTTCAAAGACATACGGCTCACCATCAGGAATATGCTCCCAAAGCGGCAGATACGGGTTTCCGGGCGTAGTAACAATACTCATCTCTTTCTTATTGGTACATGAAACATACAATACTGAGCACAAGACTGCAGTCATAAAAACAGTCAGAATCAGAAACGGATGTCCTATTTTCATATTGGTTTAATTTGTTCAGGGCACGAATATAGCAAGAATCTTTTTAGGTTCTAAACAATACCGACAGGAATGAAAATTTTTCCTAACAAAGCAAACTAAAGCATAAATTATTGTTGTTTTTCCTATTGCCACATTATAAAAAATAAACAAATAATTTTCATGCCAGGTATTTTTTGTAAATTTGCAACTTCAAAACAACATCCTTCTATACTAATAGAAAAGTTATATATTTAGTAAGTAAATTAGAAAACAAGTAATTAAAAGTATTGGGAAGTGGGTACGATTTCATTCATAAAATATTACATCTCACTGTTAACTGCATACTGCAAATTCCTGTTCACGTTTGTCCTATACAAATTTGCAGATTATCCCAATGAGATTAAGTTTGCAGCTTTGGTATCCGCACTCTGCGTGATGATAATTATTGTCATGCTGTTGTCAATTTTCTGGATGTCATGGTTGGAAAAGAGGAAGAGAAGGCTCAAGGAGCATATTGAGAAGAAGTTTGCTAAGGGTATGGAATACATTGTTTCATCCCAAGCCTCAAAGCTGATGACAGACAAAGAGATTGCGCAGGCATTTGGTCTGGACAAGGAGGATTTGCAAGGACCTTTATTGAGAAACAGCCGTGAAAAGCGCATGTTCGTAGAAGTTTTCTACAAGTTCTTCATATCCAAGAGATCAGAATTGTCAAGGACAGAAAACATCCATATGATGCTTCAGATGTTTGACATTCCTGACTATCTTGAAAAAGAAGTCAGTCTGGGCAGCATGAAACACAAAGTGAATGCCTTGAGTTACATGCGTACCTTCAAGCTCCCCATCAGCCCTTGGGTAATCAACAAACTTTTGAATTCAAGATATATGAGGGTTCAGAGACTGGCCATGTATTCAACCATTATGTCCAGTTCTGACAGTGCATTGGATTATTTTGAGACAGACTTTTTTGACAACAACTGTTGCATCAAGGATGAGATAGAACTGGGGTTCTCACTTCAGCGCCGCCGCAAGCTGGGCCTCAAGTTGCCTAATCTGGCACGTTGGGCTCACATACAGAGCAATGAAAAGACCCAATGCATGTTTGTGCGTCTAATGCGCCGTTTCAATGAGATAGAGTATTGCGGACAGCTTAAGGACCTCTATAACCAGACCAAGAAGAAAAAACTCATAGAGGAGATATCCAGGACATGGGGGTATCTTCATTATCTGGACTGTGAGGACTTGCTGATTGAGGCACTCCTTACCCAGCCCGATGACACAAAAGTGGCAATCATGCATGCCATGACACGTCTTGCGACAGGAAAGAGCATTAACGCTCTCCTGGACGGATTCAAGAACACCACTAACCCGCACGTACGTTTTGAAGCCCTCAGATGCATCTACAATTACGGAGAGGAGGGCCGCGCCCTGTTCAATGAATTGGAACAGAACGCATCAGAAGCAGATAAGAAGTTCTTTACATTTTTCCATAATCCCATCACCCTTGAAAAGATACGTCTTGACAAGGAGCAGGCTTACCATCCTTCAGTAGAGACAGTTTTCAACGGATAATTCATAAAGAGAAACTCGGATATGTGGTTAACGATATATTATATATTCTGTTATCTTGTCTTCGCCTACACTATCATGTTGCTAGTGGGATATGTCTGGCTTGTGTTCATGAGCCGTTTGGCCCAGAGACAGCTTGACGTAAACCTGCCTGATGACGAGACAATAAAATATCTTATGCAGGGTTCTCCCCTCACCCCGGCAGTATCAATCATAGCACCTGCATTCAATGAGGAGGTTACCATTATTGATAGCGTCAATTCAATAATGCAGATTGATTACCCCGATTATGAGATCATCATCGTAAATGATGAAAGTACAGACCGCACATTGGAACTGCTAATTGAAGAATACAAACTGGTAGAGGTTCCATACGATATTGCCATGAGAGTGCAGTCCAAGCCTATCAAGAGGGTTCTCAAATCAACTGATGAACGTTACAGTAAACTGATAGTGGTCGATAAGGTTCACGGCGGACGTAAAGCTGATGGTTCAAATGCCGGAATCAATGTATGCAGTAACAAATACTTTGTATGTACTGATGTGGACTGCATCATTGAGCCTATGGCTCTCTACAGAATGATGTGGTTTGTGATAAACAGCCACAAGCCTATGATTGGCGTTGGTGCCACCATGCTTATGAGTAACGGCTGTATCGTTGAGGACGGAAAAGTGGCAGAGGCAGCTGTTCCTAACACTCCCATTCCCATGTTCCAGCAATTGGAGTACCTGCGTTCATTCCTCATAAGTAAGCTTGGATGGTCACGTATAAACGCACTGCCTAACATATCCGGAGGATTTGGCCTGTTTGATACTGACGTTGCGGTAAAGTCCGGAGGATATGACCCTATGAGTATGGCTGAGGATGTTGATATGCTGCTGCGTATGGTCACATACATGAAAAACAGCGGGCAGGATTTCCAGCTGGCACTTGTTCCCAAGGTTTGCTGCTGGACTGAAGGTCCGGGCTCTCTCAAGCAGCTGGTCCGTCAGCGCACCAGATGGGCACGTGGACTTTTTGAGATTGTATCAAATCACCGCAAGTTGTTCTTCAACCCCCATTATGGCCCCATAGGTGCTCTTACACTGCCGTACTTGTTCCTCTTTGAGTTCATTGCCCCATTGTTTGAGATGACCGGTTTCCTCTTTATGATCTGGCTTACGCTAACCGGTGGTGTCAACTGGAGTGCAGCTTTACTCATATTCGGAATGATATATGTATTCTCAGTGTTCATTTCTTTCTTTGTGTTGTTCTTTGATTACAAGCTGAAAGCAGTCCAATGGAAACACACCAAATCGAGTTATTTCAAGCTATTGATGGCAACATTGCTTGAGCCGTTCATATATCACCCTATTATAACCTATTGCTCAGTAGTGGGCTATTGGCGTTTCATTATAAACACAACCGCTGTCTGGACGCCTATCCAGCGTAAAGGTGTTAAAAAGAGATAGAAATGAAAGTAAGGAATATACTGTTAGTCTTCATCATGCTGTTTTCCTTTACAGAAGGGATACATGCAACACGTGAGATAAAGCATCTCCCACGATATTACATATACCGTATTGAAGGCTACGTAAACTCAAATGCCTGGAACTCCGCCAAACGAGAGATTGACTCCGGATTGGAGGATTATCCTGATGACCCGGACCTGCGTTACTACAATGGCCGGTATTATTACGTCATTGGCGATATGAAAGAGGCACGTTATAATCTGGTCCGCGCCACTCAGGCAAATGACCAGCATTATAGAGCCAAGAGAATCCTGGTTGACATAGAAGACAACCTGGAACATTACTCCAGCGCCATCTGTTATATCAACGAGTTGCTTGAATTCCAGCCGTATGACAGGGATCTCTGGCGCCGTAAGATAGGTTTGTACCGTAAACTGGGAAATGACGTGGAGGCCGATGCCGCCCTTGAGCGTCTGGCTCACATTTACCCCAATGACTCCCTGGTAGCGGCCGATGTAAGACGCCGCAACTATGAGAATTGGGACAACATAGTCAAGAAGAGTTCTCTTTCTGAAGCGGCTGACAACCTGGAGAGATGGATTGACAGAGACCCCAATGTGCGCGAATACTATCTGGAACTGGCATCCATTTATGAGAAGATGGGTGAGTTTGAGAAGGCTATCGGCGCAGCAAACCGAGGGCTAGAACGTTTCCCCAATGATCCTGAACTGATTAACAAAGTGGCAGGTATCATGTCAGAACTTGGCCTCTATGCCCAGGCCCTGACCTTTGTAAAGAACAAGAGGAGCGGCAATTACGCATATAACGCCTTGTTGTATGATGTAGCTAATGACGCCCGAATGAATGACCCATATGAATCCAACGGACGTCTATATACGGCCACACATGACCGTGATGCATTGAATTACCTCATCAATACGTCTCTCACAAGAGGCTATTATGATGATGCCCGCTTTTATATAAATGAGGCTATCAGACGGGATGGACGTACTCCTGCCCTGTTGATGAAACTCTACACTGTTGAGAAGCAGTCAGGTAATGAGAAAGCCAGCCTAAGGATCCTGAATGAGTTGTTTGAGATGAACCCTGAGGATGAGGAACTGATAGAGACATACACTATCATGATGATGCAGCTTGCAGATCATGATTTTGCCATGCAGCAGTGGGATGAAGCCTATACACATCTGGACAGGTTACTTGAATTGCTGCCTGACACGGCCGATGCATGGCCATCAGTAGTTTCACGTCAGATAGTGGTATTGGGACATCTCAACCGTTTAGCTGAGGCACGCCGGCTGTTTGTCCAGTCTGCAAGGCGCAGCCCTGACAACCGCAAGCGTTTTGCATCGGCCTATGAGGAGATTATAGCAGTACGCCTCAAATACCTGATTGAAGAAGAGGAATATACCACAGCCTATGATGAGGCCAAATCCCTGCTTGAGGTGATACCTGACAGCGAGGTGGCATTACGTTGCCTCATCAACATGAGTCAGACGCTCAAATATCAGGACCAGTTCTATATGTATGCTGAACTGGGATATGAGTACTATCCGGAGTCTCCGTATTTCATAGTCAAGCAGGCCATCTCACTACAGGAACAGGGCAGGACCAGTGAAGCCCTGGCTTTACTCAATCCAAGCAATAACAGCGACGAGTTTGCCAATCCGCAACTCACCACCGCATACTCAGGAATCAGCCAGGAATGGGCAACCCAGCTGATGGAGAACAAGATGCCTGACATAGCCATGCAGGTAATAGACACCGCATTGGTATATGATCCGGAAAACCGTGAGCTTCTTTACACCAAGGGCCAGGTTTATGAATCCCTTAAGATGTATGAGAAGGCCTACAAGTATCAGATGCGTTACTATGTACCCAGCAATGCTGAACAGGAGGATTATATTCAGCACATGCGTTTCCTGGCTTTCCGTGGTTACAAGAACAGGATAGACGCATCATATACACATGCCTTCTTTGATACCCACAGCGAGTCTTTGGCTTCAATCGGCCATCTCTATTCTGTGGCCTCACTCAGCTATTCCAGACTGGAAAAGCGTAACACATATACGGGGCAGATCAACTATAAAGGTATTGACGGCTATCATGAAGGTGATGAAAATGAATCGGGCGGAATAGGACTGGAATTCATGGCTCAATGGGAACATGAATTCGGTAACCTGACCGGAATGATAAACCTGGCAGCCTCCACACGCTATTTCAACAAGGTGAGCGCCAATATATCAGCCTCTTATGCACTCGGCAACAACTGGACGCCCTCCCTGCGTTTAGGCTATCGTCGTACCCCCCCCACCTATCTCTATCTGGGAGGTAACTATTACGGATTATCCACAAAGAGTGAATTCAATATATACATCCTGACACCATCTGTAACAAAGTCATGGGAGAGGATTAGCCTGACAGGCAGTACAGACTTCACCTTAATGGCCAACAGCCTGTACTATAACGTAGGGCTGAAGGGAAAATTCCTGTTCAATAATGACAACGTATCATCTATAACCCTGCTCACAGGTTTCGGTTCATTCCCGGAGTTGACATTCTTTGAACAGACAGCGTTGCGTAATCTCTCACACACCAACGCTATGGTGGGATTTGATCTTCAGTATCTCTGCTCGCGCCAGCTGTGCCTTGGTCTTACCGGCACCTGGAACACGTGCTACAACCCATATCGTATGAAAGACGGTTCATGGGCTGACTCTTACAGGAACATATATGCACTGACATTTCAGGCCCATATAGCTTTTTAACCACATAATCATTTGTACAATGATAAGCCCCGCTCACATAATGCTTTTCTTAAGCGCCTTCCTGCTCTACAAGTGCGATGACGCTGCAGAACGGCAAGACGACTCCTCCCCATTTGAGTACCGAGAGGTTTATCTGCCTGAACTGCCCTTTGATGAGGGACGTAATCTGTACATGAACAATGTGGACCGCGACTGGGGTATCTGGGGACACAATCTCTCCAAGGTGCTTCCCAAGAATGCGTCACAGTCCGTATATGCTAAATCAGGGAACAGCGTAAACAGTGACCAGTTCTGTTTCTCATCAGATGCCCTGTTCAAATACATTGAGGATTATATCACCAACAACTATGGCCGTGACAAGACAGTCAGGTTTGCCATATTGCCCAATGACAATTCCATAGTATGCCTGTGTGACCGATGTATTGAGAATGGTAACAGGGCGGGTGATGCATCAGGAGCCGTCTATACGCTGTTGGAGCGTCTCACAGAACGGTTCCCTGAACATATCTTCTTTTCATCATATTACCGCACCACCACTAGCCTGCCCCACCATAAATTACCGGATAATGCAGGCGTGCTGATAAGCGCCATGTCATACCCGCTTTCTCCTGTACACACTGTTCAGGAAGATAAATTTGAAGAACTGTTATCAAAGTGGTCAAAATACACCAAGCGCATATATATATGGGACTACATGAATAATTTTGATGACTACTTTACTCCAATCCCGGTATTTGATGTTATCCAGCGTAGGCTCAGTCTTTATGCCAGAACAGGTGTAAATGGCGTATTTTTTAATGGAAGTGGTACTGACTACAGTACATTTTTCAGAATCAAGACCCACATAATATCCGCTTTGCTGCGCGATCCTGAAACAGATTGGCGCCCTATCCTCAAGGAGCTGTGCAGCGAGTTGTATCCTGTAACAGGAGAGACCATCAGCAAGTTCCTGATTCTGCAGGAGGATATGCTCAAGGAAAAAGGAAAGGCTCTCCCCCTTTATGAAGGTGTCGCCAAGGCCTCCAAGATATATCTGCCTGCCGCTGAATTTGAGCAGTTCCACGATGAACTGATCAGCCTTATCATGCAGATCAAGGACCCGGAGCGTACTGAGATCAGGAGAATGACTCAGGCCATGATGCTTACCCGCCTTGAGTTGAAACGCATCAATTCAGATACCGTAGGATGCGCCCGTTTGCTTGAAGGACTTGAGAGGCTGACCAGTCAAGGGATTGTAACATACAGTGAATCAGGTGCCAACATAGACAGTTACATCAGTGAGTATCGTTATATGCTCAGGCAGGCCAAGGATGCCGGTAACAAGAATCTGCTCAAGGGAGTGCGTCTCCAGCCGCTCACAGCACTTGATGAAGAATATAATGACATATCTATCCTTACCGACGGGCTTATAGGACTGCCGTCCGATTATCATTGCGGACTGATGCTGTCATCAGCAACACCTGCACTCAGGATTGCCATCCCCAACACAAAAGGAATCAAGCGGATACGCATAAACATGGCAAGGAACCAAATATATCACATAGCTTTCCCATTAAGCGTTTCACTTAGCTCTGAGGAGCGTGAAATAGGAAAAGTTACCCCAAAAGCATTATCAAATAATCTTCAAAGGTCTGTCGTGGAGTTTAACATTCCGTCTGATTGCAAGGGCACCCTGGTACTCACCATAGTCCGCAACCAGGAGGAACGCACCATGGCACTTGACGAGATTGAAGGATTCTAATAAAAAGGAGAGAAATGAAGAATAAGTTCACCCGCAGACAACTCATATTATTGACTGTCATCGTGCTCATCTTTTCATCATGTCATAAAAACTTGAAGCCGGCTACCGTCATTGTTGTTGATCCGGTACGCCATTATTATCCGGTTTTACAAGGAGAGATGATGAGTATAGCCTATGAAATAGAAAATACTTCAAACAATCCGTTGTTTATTCAGGAGATACAGACCACATGCGGCTGCATTGTGCCTCGCAACCAGTTGCCGATAGTGATACTTCCACATAAATCAGGTGCAGTATTTCTATCTTTCAACACCATTAAGAATACAGGATACGTTGACCATTTCGTTTACTGCTACGGTAATTTCCAGGATACCACCTGTATTGAGTTGCAGTTTGATACAAATGTAGTACCTCAAAATGACTATGTTCATGACTATGAGCAGTTGTGGCATGAACAAGCCACAGGAGCTGAGTCTCTGCGCGACTTTGTAGATGGAATGCCCAGTCAGAAAGGTTATTACACAAATACATATATTACTCCCCGTACTTCCTTCAATGAAGAAGTCCAGGAAGTTATTGATGAGAATTCATTCTGATCTGATATTCAGAATCTGAATAAAATCCCGGGAATCTCTTACGGACATCAGTCTTAAGGGAACGTTTTCGATAAGCCAAATGGACAGAGGGAGCTTACTCACTCTGTCGTGGCGAGGATACAAAAAATAAAGAACCGGTTCCCTTTTAGAGAGAACCGGTTCTCATTTATCAGTAATTTGTTTTATTAAGGATTCATTACTGTAAGGAGAGCTTCCTCTGTCTTTCCATCTCCATCGATATCATACGCACTTGTAATCTGTCCAACTACTGTGCAAGGTTTACCGGTGGAAACTACGCAACTATTCTTGACATTCGCCCAAACAGCTGCAGCATCAGCAGATGTGGTATAGCTGAATATCTCAACAGTAAGACCGTCACCGAATCTGCTCTTGTATTCCTTGATTGCCTCGTAATCAATATTCTCAATCAGGATTGTGATACCCTTATCATCATGAGTGATTGTAACAGTAGCGCCTGAGAAATTGCTGGCATCTTCTGATGAAATGTAATCCTTGAAGATTCTGATATCAAAATCATCCTGCTCAACAATCTGATCAACAGTCAGAGGAATATTAATCTTTACATAGTCTGCATCAGTTCTTACATGTACAGAAGTCTTTATCTCGCTCCAATCAAAATGCTGCTGCTGATGGATATCAACCTCAACATCGTCTGGAGTCTTGTCAGGCTTCCCTACAACAGTGTCAACCATTATACCGTTAACATGCCAAAGGCCCTTTCCACCAACTTCCTTTACTACGTACCATGCAACATGAGAGTTAAGATGCTCTTCTCCTAAAGCCAGCAGGCTGTCAACTATACCCATTTTCCAAGTATTTTCAGCAACCTTATTGTTGGCATTAATCAGGGCCTGTAAATCAGACTTCTCTTCTTCCAAGAAATCATAAACAGAAGGAGCCTTCTTAATGGCAAGCTGTGTCTTCAAGCCATTGACATCAGTAACATATCTGAACATACCGATATTGTTACCCGTTGCCCTATCCTGTTTATAATAGTCGAAGTTACGATCATTGTAGTGTCCGTAAGGATAATTGGTCCAAACCTCACCTCTGTTTTTATCATTCTGAGCTGATGCCCTTTGATTCGGCTTACGTCCAAAGTACAGTTCTGAGCTCTGATTGATGACGCCCGGGAAGGTTTGATCTATACGGATACTGAAACGGGCACTTTCCCAGCCTTCTTCCGTATTGACATACGGCCAAGCATAACCCTTGGTACCGCTGTAAGCGTAAGTAAAAGCACGTCCTGAAACAAAAACCTCTGTTGAAGGTAAAACAGGATTTGACTGATTCTCATCATCGATGGTGATACTTTCACAACCCATCAGAGTGATAGCACTCAAAAGAAGCAATGCAGTTTTCTTCATATTGATAATATAATTTATGTCCTTTTTTTATCCTTTTTATAATCAAGACTTGTTTGACGGCGCAAAAGTACAAACAAACATTATTCTAAAAAGCAATATATCCAAAAAGGTTATCAACAGATTGCATTTTTTAACATTCTGAAGACAAAGTTGTCATCCCGACAACAAAAAAGAGGCGTTATCACTCCCACTCTATTGTGGCTGGCGGCTTTGATGAGATGTCATAGCAAACACGGTTCACACCCTTCACCTTGTTGATTATCTCATTGCTCACCCAGTGCATGAACTCATAAGGAAGTTCAGCCCAATCAGCAGTCATAGCATCGACACTGGTAACTGCACGCAGGGCAACGGCATTGTCAAAAGTACGCTCATCGCCCATTACGCCTACGGTACGGTCAGCTAAAAGGATTGCGCCAGCCTGCCAGATTTTATCGTAAAGTTTCCATTCACGCAGTCCATTGATGAATATGGCATCAGCCTCCTGCAGGACAGCCACCTTTTGCGGAGTGATATCACCTATGATACGCACTGCCAGACCGGGCCCCGGGAATGGATGACGCCCTATCAGGTGCTCAGGTATCCCAAGACGGCGGCCAATGGCACGTACCTCATCCTTGAAGAGCCACTTAAGCGGCTCGCACAGATTGAGGCCCATCTTAGCGGGCAGTCCGCCCACATTGTGATGGCTCTTGATGGTCTTACCTGTAATGTTCAGGCTCTCAATGCGGTCAGGATATATGGTACCCTGTGCCAGCCATTTGGCATCAGTTATCTTCTGTGCCTCAGCGTCAAACACCTCAACAAAATCGCGGCCTATTATCTTGCGTTTCTGTTCCGGATCCGTAACGCCCTTAAGGTCATTGAAAAACTTCTCAGAGGCGTCAACGCCTTTTACATTCAGGCCTAAGCAGACATAATCATTAAGAACATCCGTGAACTCATTCTTACGCAGCAGGCCGTGATTAACGAAAATACAGGTAAGGTTCTTGCCTATAGCCTTGTTAAGCAGTACGGCAGCAACCGATGAATCCACACCGCCGCTCAGTCCAAGCACCACCTTGTCATTTCCAAGTTCAGCTTTAAGCTCACCCACGGTCTTCTCAATGAAAGAATCAGATGTCCACTCCTTACGGCTACCACATATACCTATTACAAAATTTTCAAGCAAAAGTTTACCCTGCAGGGAATGAACCACTTCAGGATGGAACTGAACACCCCAGACACTTTTCTCAGCACACTCAAAAGCAGCATATTTTACGCTTTCAGTAGATGCCGTGACATGATATCCGGCCGGGATGGACGTAATGGAATCACCATGACTCATCCATACCTGCGATCCCTTTTCAAAACCCTTGAACAACGGGCATTCCGGATCAATATAACCTAATGATGCATGACCGTATTCACGCGTACCGGCCTGTTCCACCTTGCCGCCGTAGGTATAACTCAGCAGTTGCGCTCCATAGCAGATGCCAAGTACGGGGTACCTTCCCACTATCCCTGAAAGGTCAGGACGGAAAGCATCATCAGCATATACGCTCAGGGGCGAACCGCTCAGAATGACACCAATCACATCCGGATCATCCTTAGGGAAACTGTTGTAAGGCAGAATCTCGCAAAACGTGTCCAACTCCCTCACTCTACGGCCGATAAGTTGCGTAGTCTGGGAACCAAAGTCCAGTATTATAATCTTTTGCATATAGGTATTGAAGTATCTCTCAATTTTTCAGGCTGCAAAATTACACAAAAAAAGTGTACCTTTGCAGCGTATGACAAGAAATAGCAACATAACAGTTCCAAAACAGATGCTGCAGAGAAATTTTCTGCTGCGCACAGTACTTTTTGTATCACTGTTTTCAATGCTGTTCATGTCATTGTATCAGCCCACATTAGCCTATTCAACCACATGGTTCGGCTTCCACTCCTGGAAACAGACGGGCATCACCGCACTGTTTTATGTCGTTGCAATCAGCACTCTTATCTTGAGTAAGTTATTGCTGTCTGCTTTCAGTAACAGACATGATGTTACCGTTAAAAGTATTCTTCTATGGCTCATGGCTGAGTTCTTTGTCATAGCAACTGAATATTATCTTTTCACGGTCATTTTCAAGTTAGGCTCAATTCAAATTCCACAGCTTCTGTTAAGGATTCCGCTATGCGTAGCACTGATACTGGCCATACCCTACTCTATAATATGGTTCTACGCCCAGTACAAGGCAAAGAAGGAGGAACTTGAGCTGTTCAAGGTCACACACAAGCGTGAAACCATAGAGTCTGGACACCGTCTGATCCAGTTCCGTGACAGCCATGGCAAACATAAGATGTCACTCAGTGAGGACTCTATCTTCTACATAGAGTCACAAGATAACTATGTACAGATTTTTTACAATCTGGAAGGTAAACTGTCAAGCTATCTTCTGCGTAGCACTTCACAGAAAATAGAGGAGGATCTTGCAGACACATCAATAGTTCGCTGCCGCCGTTCATTCCTGGTAAACACCTCCAAGATTGTACGCTGGGGTAAGGAACACGGTCATTTTACAATCACACTCGATAATCCGTCAGGCAAGACCATCACGGTAACTCCCGCCTATTACCGTACAATCCTTACGCAACTTGACAAACGTTCGCTGTAAAGTCAACCATTCCTGTTATTAAGGATTTTTCAGTGAATCAGAGTTCTTGAAGAATATACTGAACAGCACGGCAACCACAATCATATAGACAGCAAACACAAACCACGCAGAACTCCAGTCAGGTGATGCTGCCTTGAATACATAATGATCCATTACCGAGCCTGCGCATATCATACCGATGGTTGCGCCAATACCATTTGACATCATCATGAACAGCCCCTGTGCACTTGCCCTGATACTCTTGTCAACATTCTGCTCTACATACAGGGAACCAGCTATATTAAAGAAATCAAACGCTATGCCATACAGGATACAGCTTAGCACAAACAACAGCACGCCAGGCATATCGGGAGCACCCAGGCCAAACAACCCGAACCTGAGCACCCATGCCACCATAGACATTAGCATAACCTTCTTGATTCCGAACCGTTTCATGCAGAAAGGGACAAGTAGGAAACAAAGTGTCTCAGATATCTGTGACAAAGAGAGCAATGCGTTAGAATTTTTTACCGCAAACGTATCCGTCAGGGCAGGGTTGTCAGAGAACGAGCCAAGGAAAGTGTTGGCATATCCGTTAGTTATCTGAAGAGCCGAGCCCATAAGTATGGCAAAAACAAGGAATACAGCCATCCTGCCCTGCCGGAACAGGCTAAAGGCCTTTATGCCGAATGCTTCAGATACACTTTTACCTCCCCTGACAGGACATTCCGGAAGCGTCAGGGCATACAGGCACAGAACTATTGATAAGGTACCAGACAGGATGAGTTGGGTGCATGACTCCTGCATCCTGATTCCGTCTATCTGTATCCAATTGACAGCCAGCATACTGCAGATGAACCCCACCGTACCGAACAGGCGTATTGGGGGATAATCAGTTACCGGATCACCTCCCGCACGTGTTATCACGCTGTAAGAGACAGAGTTGGTAAGTGCAACCGTAGGCATAAAAAACACTATGCTCATGCAGTACATGGTATATAACGGAGCAAATTCCACCTTATCGGCCCTAAGGCAATACAGACCAGCTGACAGCATAAACGCTCCAGCCAGGGCGTGACAGACAGAGAGTGTACGCTGCCCCTGAATAAAGCGGTCTGCCACTATACCTATCAGAGCAGGCATAAAGAGCGAAACCGCACCATTGGCTGCAAAGAACCATTTGATCTGGCTGCCGAGCCCCGCCAATGCCAAATAGCGCCCTATGGATATAAGATACGCACCCCAAACGGCATACTGAAGAAAAACCAGTAAGACAAGCCGCATCTTAAGGGCTGGTCTGAGCGTGGAATTATCAATCTTCATAACAGTACATTTTGAGTACAAAAGTAGCAAAACCGCATATAATACGGCCTAATAACTCCCAAAACCTTCTTTGATTTTGTTCTAATATAATTTTTTATTACAAAAATATATATCTTTGCAAGATAGTATGCGTATATACGCGTGATATTATGAAGGGGAGAATACATACATTCAGTAATCAACTGCGGGCAGTCATGCTGGCATTATGTACCGTACTTACAGGTACTCTTTATGCCCAAAGTTCTTCCCAAACAGACAATCCGCTTACAGCAGGTGACACCCTGGTTGACCGCGTAATGCCCAAGCCTGTGCCTGACAGCATGTATGTGGTTACAGACTATACTGAGATCCACTTCAGACTGGACAAATCTGATCTGGATATCTCATACATGAACAACGGCCTGGCACTCATGCGCCTGGAGAGGGTGATAGACTCCATAGGTATTGACAGGATCAAGGAGATAGAGGTTGTATCGCAATCATCACCTGAAGGTCCTTATGAGCGTAACGTAAAACTTACCCAAGAGCGTTCAAAGGTGATGGTCAACTACATGTACAGAGTATTCCCGGACCTTAAGGAAAAGATTACCGTAAACAAAATCACAGAAGCTTGGGAGAATCTTTGCCAATACGTAGAGAAGGACCCCAACCTTGAGGAGGAAACCAAGGAAAAGATCCTGAACATCATACGTTCTGATGAGTTGAGCCTTGCCACCAAGAAATCACAGCTCAAGAATTCATTAGGCGAGAACCCCAAGACAGGTGATGTTTACAAATACCTCACAACATACTATTACCCCGTAATACGTAACTCGGGCCTCTATATCCTGCACTTAGTTTCACCTTCTGAGATGAAGCCTGAGACACCATTCATTGAAGAGTCTGAGCCCACACCATCGGATATCACTTACCAGGAGCCGCAGATAGTACCTGATGAGCCTGAAAGAGTACGTCCGATATTGGCAGTAAAGACCAATCTCCTGTATGATGCGTTCTTTACCAAGGATATGGGATGGGCCCCCATTTACAACATAGAGCTTGAGTACTATCCCACTGAGAAGGGCCGATGGACCTGGCTGCTGGAGTATGAATTCCCATGGCATTCCATTCAAAGCAAGCACCAGTATCTGCAGATGCTTAACCTTCAGATTGAAGGACGCAGATATTTCAAGGAGAATTCACATCACTCCGGACATTACCTCTCTGCATATATAGGAGCCAACTACTATGACTTCTGCTTTGACAAGCAATATGGCCACGGCTATCAGGGTGAAGGTGGCGGTTTTGGTCTGGGCTATGGATATGTACTGCCTTTAGGCAAGAATCCTGACACCAGATGGAAACTTGAGCTTTTCATTAAAGCAGGTGTATATCTGTCACTGTATGACCCGTATGACGCAGGTAACCCGTTCGCAGGAAAATATTACTATGACTGGAATCTGGATCCGGACAAGTTCATCAAGAGAAACAATCTTTATGAACGTTATCACATCACCGGTGGTGGAATAACCATAAGCTATGACCTTATAAGAAAGAAAGTCAAGAACAAATCCGGTTTCTGAAACATGCTTTTATAAACCATGATTAAAGTAAAAAGAATAAGCCTTACAGTATTATTATCCTTATGCATGACGTTGCCATTCAAGGCACAGGAAAAAGAGATAATCAAGACCGGATGGAACTTTGGTCCGCTTCCTGTCGTAGGATTTGATTCAGACCTTGGTTTCCAGTACGGGATATGCTGTGACATCTTCAATTTCGGGGACGGATCCAATTATCCCAGTTATGATTTCAAGATAAACCTTGAAGCATCAACCTACACAAAAGGCTCAAGCGTACTGCGTACATACGGTGATTTCAAGCACTTGATCCCGGGCGGCAAGCTGTTCTTTGACGTAGCATATTTCAATGCACCCAAGTTTGGATTTTACGGATACAACGGTTATGCATCCAAATTTGATCCTGACAGGATTGAATGGGCTTCTGCCGGCCAGGCAACCCCCGACGCCAAGTCTGGTTTCAACTTCATGTCGCGTAACCAGTTCCGCGCTTTGGCAAGCATATCCAAAACCATCTCTGGCAACTTAAGTGCAGCTGCAGGTATAGCATTCTATCATATCACCGCAGACCGGCTGAGCCTGGATGACTACAAAGGACAGTCCACCCTGTATGACAAGTATGTTGCATCAAACCTGATCCATGAAAATGAAAAAGAGGGAGGTAACGTAACTCAGCTCAGGCTGGGTGTGGTTTATGATTCACGCAATCATGACAGCGACCCCACCAGCGGAGAGAACATAGAGGTGTCATTGGTTTACAGCCCTGACATAATTGACAGATGCGGATACAGCAACCTGGGATTACACATGAGTCTCTCCCAGTTCCTCCCAATTTATTCAGACCGTATAACTCTTGCATACCGGGCACTTGTCCAGTTAAAGCTGTGGGGTGACATCCCTTATTATTTCACAAATAACATAAACAGCATGTTCTTCCGCAAGATGTACACTGAAGGTCTTGGCGGCAGTGCATCTGTAAGAGGAATGAACCGCAACGGAGTATTGGGCAACGGATTTGTAATGTTCAATGCTGAGATGCGCTGGCGCATATATGACTTCAAGTTCATAAACCAGAACTGGCAGATAGCCACCAATCCTTTCTTTGATGCCGGCAATGTGCTGCAGGCATACCGTCTGGAGGAGCAAAAGAGAGCCGGGTTTTATTCAGGTGATGAATATGTAATACACTACACCGCGGGACTTGGCCTCAAACTGGTTATGAATCATAACATGGTATTGTCATTTGAAGCGGGCAAACCGTTCAGCAAGAATGACGGTGCCGGACTATGGACCAACATAGGATTCAACTATCTGTTTTGATTTCTTATGTCACGTCTCCATCTGTCCGCTCTTATCATAAGCCTTGCTTTCATACCTGCTTTTGCCGCAGCTGCTGACGGTGATACGCAGGATACCAAAGACGGATGGTCAGTTACACCAGTACCCGCACTGGCATATGACTCTGACTTTGGATTGATGGCCGGAGGTTTTGTTGACATCAACTACTACGGAGGGCTCTACCCCAACTATAAGCACCGTATCTGTCTGGAAGCCCTGACATACTCTAAGCATGCCAGTTTCTACATGCTCCAGTATGATTCCAAATACATCATACCCAAGATAAGGACATCGGCCAAGATCTATTATGACAACAATCC
>Ga0265300_10000959_pt1 | contig 28642 bp, 47 predicted proteins | sample AusTroGonzalo_MG_FD_193482 | JGI IMG/M metagenome (GOLD analysis project Ga0265300, IMG submission 193482) | Bovine rumen microbial communities from tropical cattle in Woodstock, Queensland, Australia - Gonzalo_03 | ecosystem: Host-associated > Mammals > Digestive system > Stomach > Rumen ...
GTTAGGTCTGCTGTCAATAATTTACATCAAACCGGGGGGCTTTATTTCTTGTGCCAATAACAATAATAATCATTCGGTTTATATAGCACTTCATACCTCGGATATCTTTGCCTGAATATTCCCTCGGTAAGCTCCGGCTGAATATGTTTCTCATACTTGTTGCCGTGCAATTCACCCTGCGGATAAAGATACGGCACAGCTATTATCAAGTCTTTGCATCGTGAGTGAGCATACTCCAGCACCTGCTGTGCCTTGAGCACTGTCATGTGTTCTATCACGTCACCGAAGATGATCAGGTCGTACAGGTTACGGCCATACCAATAGTCGTATATGTCACCGATGTAGACGTAGTTGTATTTATCCTGGAGCTTATATCTGTCAACGTTTGGCTTGAATATCTCGCACGCATCCATCTTCAGATAATCACCGAGCAAATCAAACCACAGACCGTCACACGCACCAACATCAAGACACGTTGCACCTTCAGGAAAGTGTTGCCGTACCCATTCGCATATAGCTTCCTTGCCATCAATATTAGATGCCATCTTTGATAGTTACCCTTCCGTTACTGTCGACGTTATACCGACGCTGCTCTCGCTCCATCAGCTTTGTACTGTGAACCAGCGCATGGCAATCCGTGCATAGTGCCTCAAGATTGTCCCAGCTCAAAGCGATCTTCGGATCATGTATGTTCTCGTTGGTCAGCGGTATCTTGTGATGCACAACGTCCGCAGGTCTGATGATACCCTTTGCCTGGCAGCGTTCACACAGACCGCCCACGCTCTGCACATAGTTCCGCCTGGTTTTGATCCATAGCTGCGAAGCGTAGAACCCAGCTCTGTACTTATTCGCCATCTATATCCGTAGCTCTCACCCAAAAGTGAATCATGCCGTCAGTCAGCTTCACTCTGTTGTCGTTGCGCTCCAGCACTTCAAACGTTCTGCCTTTGTAGGTCGCAAGGTCAACGTTCAGCTTCTTTGCTTTCGGTTTTCGTGTTGCAGTTTTCTTTGCTGTTGTTTTCTTTTCAGCCATGATGCTTGCCTCCTTTGGTATCTTGGCTTCTACCTGATATGCTTCATTCGGTTTGTCTATGTCGCAAGTGTAGTCGTTGATGGCCACATAATGCGGATTGATCTGATTTGGATCTCCGCCTTTGATGACGTTCCACAGCTCCCAGGCTATCGGTCTGCGATGGAATGCACCGGCACGATCAAGGCGTTTGACTTCCTTGACCGCCCACTTCAGCAGGTCAGTGTCAGCCACCTTGAACGCAAACGGTTCAACGTACCACTTCGGATACTGTTTACTGAACGGTGCTTTGCTTGCGAACAGCATAATGCTGTCTGTTTCGTAGTCCACTATTGTTCGTATAGCTTCAGGCGAAAACACTACATCACCGAAGATGTAAGTTGTTGGCTCATCTGTCGGGAAGAAGCAATCACACCAATCCCCTACTCCGTCGTTGTATCCGTATGTTATGTGTTCGTTCTTGTGTCTCAGAATCGGAACACCTAAATCATTGAATGCTTTATCATTGGTGCTGATGCTTATATCTTTGACACCGCACGCTTTCAGCAGACGGATAGTCCTTGCCACTATCGGTTCGCCGTGTATTTCTATCAGCTGTCGTGGCGAATCCCACTTCGGATAGTTGCCACCGCACATTATGATGTATTTCATTTTTTCACCAATAGCAAAAGGCCCACACAACTGTGTGAGCCTCAGCCTGAACAACTAATGTCAAATATGTTGAAAGGAGTGCATTGAAATGAATCTTTCTTCGTTCTTTGACATTATATCTTATATCAAAGAATCATACTGACATACAATGACATTTATTCAATTTCTTTTAATCTTTTAGCAATTTCGTATATGACATTCACCGTCACACTGTTTCCAGCTTGTTTGTACAGTTGTGAATCGGAGCATACAGAAGCTGCACGATCAAAGTATTCGTCAGGAAATCCTTGTAGTCTGAAACATTCTTTTGGTGTCAGCTTTCGTATCCGCAAATCCTTTGTTAATGTTCCTACTTCACATCCACAATCCAATGTCGGTGATGTGTTTCCGTTATCAATCACTCTACCTCTCCTTGTTTCGCTGTCAGGGAAAGTAATACTCAACACCCCCCCCACTCTGACTTCTATGAATCCTTGTTTCGTTGCGTTCTTTACTTTCAATCAGCAATACCTCGTGTGGCAGACCCCCCCACTGTGAGCCGTGAGCGTAGGACTTATGAATTCTTTTCTGATCCGCAATCCTTCATCTTGTCTGTAGTCTGCTATCTTTTTCATTTCGTTATCACATAATTCCCCCAAAATCCTGGCAAACTTCCGCATCTTGTATCAAGTGTATGAGCCACATCAATAGCTTTTAATATCCCTTTCTGTGGATGTCCGGCATATCCTTGTGATATCCGTTGACCTTGAGGAACATCTGTCTGTCTGTCTGTCTGTCTGCAATATATGTGCCAGCAGAGTTTCTATCTCCAGCAGAAAGTGTATTGCTTATCACTCGGTTACCATCTCGCTGTCCTTGTAACTCAATAGTCTCTTCACCGTATGATCTGACAGGAAATACTTGCTGTCCACTTCCTCCTCCAAGATGTCCGATAATGAACACCCTCTGCCTGTGCTGCGGCACTCCGAAATCTTTGCTGTTAAGCACTTGCCATTCCACAGCATACCCCAACTCTGCCATTGTACAAATGATTGTTCCGAATGTTGCCCCCCCATCATGGTTAAGTAGTCCAGCAACATTTTCTGCGAATAGAATTTGAGGGTGTCGCTCTTTAGCCAGCCGCATGACTTCAAAGAATAGAGTGCCTCGTGTATCTGCGAAGCCTCTTCGCAATCCGCTAATGCTGAAAGCCTGGCACGGAAATCCGAAGCAGTAACATTCACACTCTGGCATATCGGCAGGGTCAACTGTTCGTATGTCATTAAAGAATACCTCACTTTCCTTTACATCGTGCATGGCTCTGTAACTCATGTCTGCGTATTTGTCTATTTCGCAATGACCAACGCACTCATGTCCGGCCATCTCCATTCCAAGACGGAAGCCACCGATTCCGGCAAAGAAGTCAAAGAACCTCATGCTTCATCACCTCCTGAAACTCCGCCAGCGCAGATCCATGCAGCCTGTAGCAATGCCTCCACGTTATGTCCATTTCGTAAGCTATGGTTTCCCATGACTTACACTCAATGTACCGCTTCTGCAAAAGCAACTGATGCTTGTGGCTTTTGAGCTTTCCAAGCTGCGTGATGATACGCATCCGTCTTATGTACAGACCGGACAGTTCATCCGTCAGTGTGCTCTCATAGTCAGCGATCTCAGCCACGAGCCTTGATATTTTATCCATTGAGCTTTGACCTTTCGGCATTCCGTCAAGGTTTATGCTCACGGACTCAGCCTCGGCCCGCAGCCGTTCAATCTCTGACATGAGCACGTTGATCCGTGTCTGAATCAGTCTATAGCTTTCCAAATATTCTTTGGCTTCCATTTATTCGCTCCCAGGTGCCTTTCGTCACCGTTCTCATCTTTAACGATACAGCAGATGCATGACTTACAATCTTCGGTGCAACGCCACGGTGTGTTATTCGGTGTGTTGCACTGTTCCTTTGAGCGACGCATTGGCACGTCGCATCTATGGTCAATGACTATCGTCTTTGCGTAGAACTTGCTCATTCGTTACCGCCTTTCATGTGTGCTCCGCAGTTGGGGCAGAAATCAAACACATTCCCGTGCCAATAGTCTTTCCCACAATTGGAACAAATATATCCTGCCGATGTTCTCCCATCACCTATAGGAATGTCTGTTTTCCATATCCACTCACCATGTACGGCATCGGCTGAAGACCGCCCTGCAAGATACCCCCGCATAAAAGCGTCTGTAATATCTTCATCTTTGGATTCTTGATACCTTTTTTCTAACTTGATTGGGATCTGTACGGCTTCGGAGTATACAACTTCGGCATCGCACGGAATAACCACCGCATTAGGATTGGTTTCTCTGACCCGCTTTGCCCACTCCTTGAAGTCTTTTGTCGGCATTAGTGTTTTACTTCTAATTACTGTCGGTCTGTCGGCTGATGGTAGTGCCTCTATCATGTCCTTGACTATTGCGTATGGTATTTCTCCATTGTCTACCGATTTTATTAAATACTTTATTGCTTCTTCCCTTGTCATTGGTTTTGCTCCTTTCCATATCCTTCAAGCCAAACCGTTTTACTCATAGTCAATCCGTGAACATCTTCAAACCAATCAATAGCCGAATACTCGTTGCCCTCGTTGCTTTTGAGCCAACGCTCCAAATACTCCTTGCCCTCTTTGTTGTTTGGTACTGTCCGTGTTATTGTTTCAATAATTGTCATTCTGTATCACCGCCTTTGTATGGTTTTGGTAGTGGTTGCCATGCGAGTATGTCTGTATCGTCATACACAACATCACCCCACTCGTCATCACTACGATACCAACACTTTCTTCTGACTTTACGATTCGGCATCAACGGTTTTCCGTAATAGAACAAATCAATGTGCTTGTGTCCAAAAGAATCAAGCGTAACCATGTACTTGCCTTGCTCTGTCGGTTTGTCTGTTCTCCACTTCGTCTCGGCTTCGGCTGATGGGAGCATAGCCAACGCTTCTACTGCATCTGCTTCGTATATGATTCTCTCGGCATTGGCAGATTCGCTTGTATATACTTTGCGCCCCTCTGCCATTACCACCTCTATCGCATCGACTCTGCTGATTAGGTCACTCATTGTTCTGCTCCTTCCGTTCTATGCCGATAGCGGCTTTTGCTTCGTCTTCCGTCCAGAAGACCGTACTTCCAAGTTTTCCCCTGTCACTTTTCGTGAACGGTCTTAACTTCACATACAACGTCCCTTCACCGCCAAGTGATATGTGACGCTTCCAGAAGTCAAGACACGATTTTGTGTCAACGAAGTAGTCCCAATATGTGCCCGGAAATCTATATCTCTCTTTTGTTACATAAATCTTGTAGCAAGGTTCTCCGATTTTATCTGTCCACTCTGGCTCTGCCTTTAGTGCTTCTATTGCCATGTTTAACGCTTCTAATAAATCGCCATCTGGAGAACCGTCACCAGCATGACAAATATCTGTTTCATATAGTGCCTTATCTTCTCTCAATTCACGGATTGCTTCTTCCCTTGTCATTTTTCTCTCCTTTCGCCCCTTGAGCAGTGGGTTAATAATTCTTCTTGCGGTCTGCCGTCATCGTGACGGCTTTGTTGCATATAGTCTGGAGTCTTTGCTATAGTCTGCATTTCGGCATCACCACCTTTCTCGGCAAGTTCGCCAAAGGAACAATATCCGTCTGGCTTGACATGACAAGCACCATTCCAAAACTCGCATATATGGTGAGCAACGATAATAGGCACTCCGTCAACTTCTCTCCAAACATCTTGCTCATAGTAACGGCAATCCTTACACCGCACCACCTGTACGGCTTCGGCTGATGGGAGTGCGCTAATGATGATGTATGCATCTCCTAATCCGTTTAAGCGTTCTTCTTCAGCAAAGACAAAGTTGTCCGTATATTTGTCGGGATTCTCTTTTGCATCTGCGATGTCACGTTCAAGCATCTTTTCTTCTGCCTCAATCTCTTTGAGTGCATCGGCTCTGCTGATAAGGTCGCACTTTGGATTTTCCGTAGTGTCTGCTTTGGATTCTTCTGTCATACCATCACCCCCAGTCCTCTATGCTTACGCATATCTGCTCATCTCTGATAGGTGTTACCCATGTCAGCCTATCCAACGTCGATACAATGCCCACTGGAACTTCATATATTGGGTATCCATCAGACACATTGGCAAGTCTCTCAATGCAGACCCGCCTGCAAAGTACGTCATTGAACATGAAGTATCCGTCTATCTCTATGTCCTTTAGCATACGGTCATCTGTCGTTCGGTTATCGTGAACTTTAATCATCCGACAACCTCCCCATCAATGACCAGCGACAGGTCATCCAGCGTTCCGATAAAGCCGAACGGTTCCTTGTCTATCTCCGCCAGCTCTGCAAACTCTTCTGCGCTGATTTCCTCGATGGTGTTCTCCATCTCCTGAAGTATCTCATCTCTGCCCATCTGCACCCCACGGCAAAGCAGGTCGTACTCACGCTTCTCACGTTCTTCGTCCTTGACCAGCCGTTCCCTTAACACGCCAATCTCAATACCCTTTTCAAGTTCCGCATCCAGCAGCGGTTTGATCAATGTTTCTATAAAGCTCATTTCGTTTCCTCCTACCATTCACGGTACAGCTTCTGCTCATAGTCCTTGTCAAGATATACCTTCTTCTGCACACTCAACTTTTTGTTATAGATAATGCTCAACGATTCCAAAACCTCCTTGATTTTGTTTGACGCTGATACTCGCTTCTCGTTTTGCCACATGAGTTTGATCAGCCTTGCATTGTCTACCATTGGGTGCCTCCAGGTATAGCAGAGCGCAGCCCAGTACACATTAGACGGTCTGTTATTCTCTTTGATAAAATCAGCATATCCATAAGCTATAAGTTCCCTCAAACATTTAGAAATCAACTCGTACTCATGCGCTGACATCTTAAAGTTGCCTTCTCTGATCTGTCTTGCTACTTCAGGGTTGTGTCTACTTTGGATTCTCGTAAAGACGGATTTCATAATTGGCGGATTGAATTCGTCATACAATGCTTTTAGGTATCTATACGAATCCGCATTTGCACCACCGTTAAGTGCATATCCATAAACAAATGACTCCGTTTTCCATTTACGGCCTGCGTTTGCTTTTGCAATGTCTGCAAATCCACGTCCGTCACTGACAATATAGACAAACGGTATCCCAAGTTCTTTACAGATGTGCAGCCTATGCTGACCGTCTATGATCTCATTTCTGTCATTTACAACAGCCGGAACGATCTGACCTTCTTTTGCTATTGAGTCCATGACTTCTTTGTAATGTGCTCCTTTAGGAATCACTGGTCTGTTCCCTACTATCGTCTTAAACATATCGTAGTTCGTAGTAGCATACATCTTTCCAATAGCGATCATTTCTTTTGACATCTTCTTTCTCCTTTCATTCTTCTATGGATTCAACATCCTCCACATAAAGCTCATACGCTTTGTACAGTTTCACCCACTGTTCAAACTCCATCGTTACGAGATCCGCACAGTAGTTCTTCTTGTGGATAACCACCGGCAGCTCGCCATCTCTTGCATCGTGTTTCGCCTGCGCCATAGCGTCGTACAGATTCAGCCGTTCAACCGCTTTGCATTCAATGTGTATGTACGGCACACCTATGACATCAGCATCACCATTAGCACCGCAGTATTGCTGTCCGCGCCTTGCTTCGTATCCGTGTTCTTTGAATAGTCCGGCTACGTGTCTTTCATAGACCTTGCCTTTGTTTCTGCTATTAACCATGACTAAAACGGAATATCATCATTCGTCAGTGCTGAGTAATGTGTTTCCACAGGAACGTCAATCTGCTGCGCTGTTTCTTTGTATTCCGTTATCTGCCACAGCACATAGTTGCCGTTCTTGCCTTTTGCCACTGTCGGAAACGCTTTGAAGTCAATCTCGGTCTTGTTGCCCACCTTGACACCTGACTTGAAGCGTACCGGCTGCCTTGCATTCATCCAGTTGTCATCCTGGTCTTTGCTTCCTACGCTGACGGAATAGTATCTTTTGCCGTTATACTCATTGGCCCATACTATCGCTGTTCCCTCAATCGTTGCTTTCATCGTTCAACTCCTTTAATACTTCCTTGCTTCTTCTTCGGATCGCTTCACTTAAATCATCTCTATGATTTAAAGAAGAATAATTATTCTTTACATTCTTTACATTCTTTACATTCTTGTTTGTGTCAGTTTGCTGCCAATTTGTTGTCAATTTGTTGTCAATTTGCTGTTGGTTTTGCTGTCGGTTTTTGTTGTCCGTACCTTGATAAAACCGCCAATTTCTAATGGTTACGACGGAAAATTTGTTGTTAGCTTTGATGTCAAGATTTCGCATGCGTTGCAGTTGTTGCATGTACATATTTGTTGTTGATGCCGGAATCTTCAATTCCTCGCTTGCAGCCTTCCTTCCGTAGATGAATTGGCCAGGTTTCAGGTGAACCATCTGCATACCGACCAGCTGGTCATGCTCCTTGTGTGACGCTTTGCACAGACACCAAATCCACACCTTCAGCAGCCTCGGATTCTCAAACACATTTGATGTTAGAATACCTCTATTCAGTTTCAGCCAGTTTCTGCTGTTGTTCATCCTTCTGTTCTTCCTTCTTCTTGAGCATGATCAGGCATCTGCTGTAGTCCTGAGCCGTCATCTGTTCCAGCGAGTCCACGTTGAAATACTTGCAGATGTCATCTATGTCACTTCCTACCTTTTTCGCCAGCTCCTTCAGCGTCTTGACCTGACTCTTTTTTAACGGCTCGTTAGCATCTTGCTGGAGCTGTGCGTTTGCAAGTTCATCAGCAGAACAGACGGAAGCGTCAATTCCAAAGCCGCACATACCAAGTGCTCTGCCTACAGCGGAAGTCTCGCAGTTCTCAATGTAGGATGTCTTGTTTATGAATGATGATGCTTCCTTCTCGTAAGCGTGTCCTGTGCCGAGCAGACTGTTGATAACGTCAGATCCGTTAGCGTAGACATTCGCAACGAAGATGCACACACCGTCCTCATTGGACAGCATATCTGTATAAATGGTTCCTTCCGGATACACCATACGGAACGCTTTGATCCGCTGATTTACTTCCGCATATTCCTTGCCTTTGATGTCGGTTGTTGTGATAGCACGATTTGCAGCTTGCAAATCCTCAAATGTTACCATTGTTCTGTTCTCCTTTCGTTACATTAGTTCTCTGAATTTATCTTCCCAGGCATCCCACCATTCCTCATCCCATTCGCTGGTATTGAAGTAATCTTCCGCCGTGTCTCTTATGAAATCCTTTATAGAATCGGCTATGTTGATTTCGTCCTTCAGCTTCAGCGCATCGTCTATGATTTCCGCAGCAGACACCGGACGGTCCGTGTCTACGCCATAGGCATCTGAATCAAAGACGCTGGAATTGTACGAATGGATATGCCAGCTCATGACCTTCCTCCAAGCGAGTATCTTGTGTAGTGCGTCACTTCTCCGTATCTGTTTGCGCTGCGTTCTGTTTCTTTGTTGATGTCCACGCCATCACGGATCAGCTCGCTGATTCTTGTTGACAGCTTTGTGATGCCCAAATCCACGAATGCTTCCATCGGTGATATACTTCCGAATTGTTCCATGTATTCAACGATTCGTTCACGCTGAGTCATTTGTTACTCCTTTCCCTGTGGACGATGCCTGAGCACGAAAATGTCCTTATTGTGGTGTTGTTTCTCATTAATTGGGGTTAGTTTTAGTTTAGTTTGTATGCGATTGTTAATTAAGGTTGACACCGCCCACAGAATGTACCTATTTGAAATAGCCTCTACTAATACTTACAGTGGATAAACGGTGTTGGCCACCGCTGCCATGATCAGACCGAACACAAGGCCGGTCATACCATATCTGAAATAATCAATGATGCTTCCTTCTCTTACTCTGTATTTCTTCATTGGTGTCACCCCCTAATATTCTTGAAATTTTCACATGAATTGTTATTGAACCGTCTGCGACCTCCGCAGACCTGACACAGACCGATAAGCGCTTCACAGTCGTTGCTGTCATCCCAGTAACGGCAATCACAGCACATATGGCCTTTCCAAGATTCTTTGACTACATACAGAATTGTTGCAGTACACTCTGATGCTTCTGTTTTAATGCTTTTTACTGCATCGTCTGATAACGTAGTGAGAAACGTGTTGACATTGCTTTGCAGCTCTTTTTTCGTTTCACCTGTTACGATCTCAATCTGCAACATAAAAATAAGCACCTCCTTTTTCCTGGTGCTTTACCTTAACATTTATTTAACTATTCCGTTCTTCATAATTAAGGGAGTAGTTAGAGCAAAGAAAGCACCAAATATAGACATTGTGTTGTTCAGTGATACAATTTGTATCTCACCTATAATTATAAAGGCAGATTTGATATTGTCAATATATATTTGTTTAGGCAATAAAAAAATGAGGGCCAATTAAGGCCCTCTTAACTTAAACGGAGCTTGTGGAGGCAAAATCTCAGAACAAAACACATTACTCTATTTCTGTTTTAAGCGTAAGCTCCGCAAAGTCCTATAATGTTATCGTGTGGTAATTTATCACCTTGCGCTCTGTCCGGTTGCGTGTTGGTTCTCGGTACATTGACAGTTCAAGGTATTGCAGTTCCGGCGGTGGTGGTATTTCGTATTCGTGCTTGATACTGTAACCGCCAGGACTCAGATTAGCGTCTACAACGATCTCCTTGTACGGTACGTGTTTAGCCGTTTCGTTGCTGGAATCTACTCTGATCTTGCCGTGTGGTGAGTATTCCGGTGTGTGTGTATGACCGCTGATAGCAAAGTCAATACCATCAAAACAGGCAATGAATTTCTTGTGCTTGTTCCGTGTCGTACCGTGTGTTGTGATGCCTACAAATGTTATTGGCTTGCCGTTAGGTTTACATCCAAAACTGTACTTGGTGATTGCCACGTTCTCTCGGTAGACTTCAGGAACTTCCCATCTGACGCACAGGTCATACAGCGGACACAGACCGACCTCTTTTGTGATGCGTTCTTCGTGGTTTCCTGGAACCGCCGCAGCGATCTTGTGAGCTATAGGAAGAAATAGTTGGTAAATATATTCCTGTTGTTCCTTTGGCTGCATGACCGCCTCGTACACATTGGTTTTGCTGTTCTTCAGTCCGTAGTCACCTAAGTCACCGCACAGGCACACGACACCTTGCGGATCATCAGCAATCAGTTGTATTTTCTTCCGCACTGACTTTTCGTCAAACTGAGCAGAGCCAACGTGAACATCACCGATAGCGTATACTCTGATCGTGTTCCATTCGTCAGTCCGTGGGAACTGTTTGACTATTACATCGAGATCATTAAGCATTTCGATATGATCCTATGCTTCTATAATTACGAGCATCGGAGCAAAAGTATAATAACTTCCCGACCTGCCCCTTGCGTAAACGGACAATTTCTGGTTTGCCGTCAGCGATACATTGGATAAATGGTTGCTTTGACAGTTGTTTGTCCATGTGGTGTTCTCTGTGCCGTACCCTGTGCCGTCAATGTAAAGCCTTGTTCCCCATGTGTAACTTGTTGATGTGTTTGTCCTACCACCAGACCAGTAAATATCGTATGTCCCCGACTTTGAAACCGTCAAGTCACCAAGCACCTTTGTGAGCGAAGAAGAGTTAGTTCTGCTTGTGCTTTGTAATACCTGCACATTCTTGCTATCTCCACCGCCACCGCCAGTGTACGAGCCTGTAACACCGAAGATGCTCGTGCCACTTTTTATATTGGAGGCAATAAGATTGGCATCACCGCTGACCGTGTAATAGGCATTGGAAGAATTGTATCCAGTAGGAATGTTGATGTATTTGTTAGCCGTGCTCGGTGTTACTGTTGCCTTCAGCGTTCCTGTTGACGTTCCGCTTGTCGTAGTAGGAAGCGTCATTGCAGATGGTGGCGATAACTGATAATATGCGTTTGCGCTGTTGTAGCCTGTTGGGATGTTGATGTACTGTGTTGATGTGGACGATGCGATAGTGGCTTTGCGTGTTCCTGTTGCTGTGCCTGAAGCTGCTGTAGGCAACGTCATTGACGGCATTGCGGAAACTGTAACAGCACCTTCCATCATGTAGTTACTACCGCCGATTGTTTGGGATGATGTGGTTGGGGTTATTGTTGTGTTTTGGGCTATGGCGTTATATGTCCTTGTTCCGCCATCATAAAAACCTGCACTTATCCACCCCTCAGTATCTCCCTCGCCAGGGTCGAGTTCTGTCTGTGCTTTTATTTTCCATACCCTTTTATTATTCTCGGTCGAGTAGCCGAGCGGTACAGTTTCTGAATAAAAACTCGCCATTGGCACGGCATTGACCGTGACAGCACCTTCCATCATTGTGTTTGCACCGCCGATGGTCTGTGCGGATGTAGTTGGTGTGATGGTAGTGTTTGATGGGACAGCAGATCTTTTTATTGTTAATACCTGCGAATAGCCATCAGGCAGCCACCCCTCAGTATCACCTTCGCTAACATCGACTTCCATGAATGTATCCACACTCCATTTTCTCTGACCATTTTCAGTAAAAAATTGGTCATTGCGATACCCAACAAATGGTTCTGCACTCGGAACACTCACCGCCACGCTCGACAATCCGTCATATCCGCTGTCTGCCGTGACTGTGGCTGTTCCTGCGCTGTCTACTGTGTAGGTCTTGGCTTGCAAGGTCGGTGCAGGGTTATTTTCTATACCGTCAACCGCTTCAACCATTTCGTCAAGCGTCATGGTAACGGGCTCTCCACTCTTGACAGATATAGCGTTGGCAAGAATATCTATTTTGTTTTTATTAACTAATACGTTCATACTAACCTCTATGTTATCTGCCACTCTATAACGTCTGATGTGCCCCAAAGCAACGTCCCATACACGGCGAACTCTTGTTGCATCGGTGAGAACCCCGCCACTATTAAATAAAGTGTATTATTATTAAACCCTAATATATACGCCATTGGAACCGCGAAGCGAGTTCCTAATGGATGAGTATATTCCACAAGGATGGTTGGGTATTCTCCGTTGCTATGCTTCGCATACAGACCAGCGTATGTCCCTTCTACAATGCTGGGTGTTATCGTTGAGGGGATGTCTTCCGTGTCATCATTTGAATGCGTAAGACGGATAATCGCATCCCACGAACTGCCACCGCCCCCTGCATCAGCAATGCCGTTCTCTATTTTGTTCAAAGCAGATGCCGTAATCGTATCACCTGTTGTCCATGTTGTAGGTGTATAACTCATTTTTTTATCTCCTTATATATCTGCATAACCTGCTTTAGCAACCCCAACAAGCGGAAGTGTGCCGTCTGTGATACCATATTCAATGCTGTTGCCATCAATGGCTTCGTAGAACGTCACAGTTGTGCCACCTGTTGATGGAACCGTTATAGCTGGAACATCAGAATATTCAGCGCCCCATAAAACTACTGTAGCCATATAGCCACCCCCTTATGAGACGGACAGAACCTTCGTAACGCTGTCCTGAGTGATTGATGGGATTTGTGCAGAACCAGCCACTCCGAAGATGGTCTTGCCAGCTACGATGTTGCCGGCAAGCAGATTTGCGTCACCACTAATTGTCTGCGCTCCCGTCAGATATGTACCACTTGCGATGGTCTGATTTGATGTGCCAGGTGTGATCGTGGCGGCACTCTTTGTTGTTACCGATGCTGTCAAAGATACCGATGAGTTGCCAGCCGTACCGCTGGAAATGTAACCAGCCGATACTGTCGGTGTATTGGATACCGACTTTGAAAGCGTCAGTGTGTTAGTGCCAGTTGAAAGTGATGCCCCAGTAGCAGAAATCGTGGACGCTGGTGTAGCAGTACCACTCGCCACAGTTCCTGATGCACTTGAAGCATAGTAACCAGCAGGAACAGTTACCGTTGCACCGCTGATTGACAAATCTGTGCTGTCATTGACCGATGCTGTTCCAGTGTACTTTGTGCCGTCTGCGTATGCGGTTACTCCGTCAGGCAAATCTCCAGCACTGTTCAGTGTAGCATCGCTCGTGTCAACGAACACCGCATTGCCTGGCCCTGGATCAAGTGGAATTTCTACGGAAGGAACGTCCTGATACGTAACATTTCTGATTATAACGTCTTGTGCCATTTTTTTATCTCCTTATGAAACTGTTAATGTTGAGCCATTCCAAGTGATTAAGCCATAATTACTCGGAATCGGCTTTACCGTTACGTTTGATTCAAGGGTTTTGCCGGCCGTAGCCAAGACTTGCGTGTCCTCGCTCGGCGTGACCACATATGGTCCGCTGTAATCCCCTTGTGGTATGGTCTGCCCAAAGTCACAAACAAAACTGTCTTGCGTAAACTCAACATCCATTGTCTGCGAATCATTGAACGTGACATCAAATTTAGTTCTCATCGGAAAGTATCTCCTCATTCAATACTTCGTCAATCCAAATCTTGAACACTTGCGAAGCATAGGCATCCTCGCCTGTAGTCAGCACTCTGACTTGTACCTCGGCTGGTTTCGCCTGAAACGCTTTTGTTTCTTCCTGAGTCAGCCGTATAATGACGTTCTTGCCGTCAAGCGTCATACCACTTGGCAGCGTACTGTCCTGATAATGCTTCACAAGCTCTCTGTTTCGCTGTCTGTATGTGACCTGGATCTCCTTACACGTAGATGTCTCAATCGGCAGCGTGAACGTGTGTGTTGGTGTGGTTACTCTGTACATTGGTTATTTCTCCTTTTCGAGAATTTTTATCCTTGTTTCATGGTCTGCGATGTCCTTCTGAATAGAATCAATTTCATCGCCGTGCTTTGTTACACGCCCTTTTAATTCTTCCAATATGTCTTTGAGCTGGTTCACAGATACTGTCAAAGCCGTAATGTTGGAATTAAGTGTGATTAGCGGTCTTACGACTACCGCCATTGCTGCAACAAAACCCAGTAAGCCGATTAAAATCTCATACGTCATGGCAGCTTACTCCTCCATTCTTCAAACTTCTCCCACTCGGCCTGTTTCTTGCGTTCTTCCACTTCCGTAATGGCTGCATAAGTGAACACGATGCCGAATCCGCAGAGAATACCTAATATAAATTGTGTCATTTATTTGGCCCTCAATACCTGTATGGTCTTTTTCTTTGACTGCGTATTGTATCTCTTCGTGTCCTTGCGGATCACACCGAACAGATGCTTGTGTGATGCTTCACAGACCTTGCCGTCTCCGTAGTACATCATAGCGTGCTGTTTGCCGTTGGTCTTTTTATACCTGATGATGTCACCGGCTTTCAGGAACCCACTCGGAATGGCTTTGCCTTTGAGAACTATATTAAATGCCTTTTCCTTTTTAGGAAACGCAGTCTTGACCGCATGGAGCGCCTTGAATGACTTGTCCACACCGGATTCTCTGACCACGGTGGAAATAAAGTTGCCACAGTCCGACATCTCGGCTTTGTTGCTTGCCCAGCCATACTTCTTCATAGCCTTTTTGCATGATGCTTTTGGTGCTCCGGTCTTATACTCGTACTTCTTTTTAGCCGTTCCGTATGCCCATGCAAGGTCTTTCGCTTTTGCGAGTAGCTTCTGCGTGTTAGTCTGCTTCACAGGCGCTTTATTTGCCGTTGAGGACGGTTTTTTCGTCGGTGTAGTGGTATTTGTCGATGTGGCTGGTTTTGTCGTTGTAGGCGCTTTTTTTGGTGGATAATTGGTTTTGTTAATCCACGTCTGAAGCGCCTTGACGGATGCCGGTCCGAATGCTCCGTCTTGCTTTGCCCCGACCATCTTCTGCACCTTTTTGCTTGTGGCTGCTCCCCATGCTCCGTCCTGTGATGCTCCTGCACGTTTTTGAAGGAATTTGACCGTTTCTTTGGTCAGTATGCCGGTTGGCTTCATACCAAGAGCACACTGCAAGTTATAGATGCTGTTATAGCCGAACTCGCCATCTACCGTCAGTTTTTTCTTTGAGCCGGATGCCTGGAAATGCGGTCTGAATATCGCACACACGTACTTTGCCGGCCGTGTCTTGTTCATCACCTTGTTTGACGTGTTGCCCTCAATGGTGTATATCTCTGACGTTGACTTTTTAGACCGCACAAAGCCGATATGATTCGGAACTCCGTTGCGATCCCAATCAAAGTAGATAACATCCATCGGCAATGCCAAATACAGCGGTATCTGTGCCATGTCCTTTGCACACAGCTTCATGCTTGTAGGGCAATAGGTCTGTTTCTTGCCGTTGCAGTACAGTTTTGCGTTGTCCGTCTTGTGGAAGATGTATGTTACAAAAGCATTGCACCACGCAGCTCCTGACGGCAGACCGCAATACTTGCGGAAGATTGAACCGCCTTTTCCGAGGAATGACTTAGCGTAGTTGTACGTCTGTGTATTAGTTTTCCCCATCGTCATCAACCTCCGCATCATCCGGTTCGTCTGCATTCATGTAGATGCTCTGCTCAAAATCAACTTCTGGAAGTCCTGTTGCTACCGATGTCAGAATTGACAGGATCCCGGCAAGAATTGAAGCGGATACCACCGCCCACCAATTAACGTCGGCCAAAACAAAAGCCGTTCCAATTACGGCAACGGCTGTCTGACAAACTGTTCTAAGCGCTCTGATCAAAGCGTATTTTATGAAATTATCCATGTTTTCCCCTTATCCGTTAATAGCTATCCACTGAACCGCCGGAATTCTTGTTGATGAACCGGCGTTGAATATTCTGCAAGTAAAGCCTGACACTGTTATAGAATCAGTTAAAACAGCCGCAGTGATGCTTCCGATAGCACCAGCTGTCGAATTAGAATCAACGCAACAGACAACTGTTGGTACTGCATCCATATCTACTCCGAAAGACGCTTGTGCATCTACATACGAATTAGCACTGACGGACGTTCCAGCAATTCTGCCTTGTCTGATGTTACTGTTGGTTTCTCTTTTGCTTTCGCTTGTGATACCGAGTGCTTCAGATAATGAAACTGACAAGTCACCAAGTTCCATTTCTTCGTATTTGTTTTTCAATACGTTCCATACGGTTTTGACAATCTTGAACTGGCCGCTACTATTGAAGTCAGGAAATATAACGTTGATAGTGTCGCACAGTCCGCATTTCAATAAGTTCTGAATATCGGCGTATTCTCCCATGTCCTGAAGCCGTACAAATGAAACTGTGATGTTCTGCGAAGGCACTGTCGGATTTGTAGCGTTCATGATAGTTACCGCCGCAGCTTCAACTTGTGCCTTTGTCGGCTTTGTTTCAAATTTGTCTGAAACATCAAGTGGAACACATTGTTCACGTCCTGACGGTGGCAAACCTGTACTTGTCTGCTTATCACCTATAACCGTAGTCGTTCCGTCCGTCCAATACGGCCTGCATGAAGAATAACATTCGCTACTGTCATATTCTTCGTTGTATTCCATCATGTTTACGCCGTAACGGATACTGAAGTCACGCAACTGGCCACGATGCGCCCACAGCTTGACTTGCCACTTATCCCACTCGTACTCACCGCCGTATGCGTCCAAAATAGAACCTTCAGTTCCACCCAGTATCTGTCGTACTGTATACGGAACACTTTGTAATGAAGCACAATAACCTGAACTTGTTTTGTCTGTCCAAAATGTGAACGGACACGTTGGCACGGAGTATGTTGAAATATGAGTGAATGCATCTGCAAGACTATTTACAGCCACATTAGACCGCACTGTCATGTAACGCATTCTGTATGAGATGTGCACGCAATGAAATGTTACTTTCCCGTCAATCGGCTTTTCAAAAGACACAATGTCAAACGGCTGTATATCTCCGCTATCGTCATGTGTTACACCGACGATTCTGCCTACCTGGATCAGATCGTAGTTCGCACCGTCTATCGGATACTCAAAGTCGCATTCATAGATGCCATTTCGTTCTTCCGTTACAGTGCATGAGATACAATCCCGAAGCCGTCCAAGTCCGTTAGCCACAAAAGATATTTCGTTTTTTTCGTAGATAATTGGTATCATGCCTTAGACCTTCCACCAGCGTGGCAATACTTTGAATGAAGTAATAGTATTATCGTATGTAATAGTCGTTGCACCTGACGGCAATACAGGAAGCTCTGACGGAAGCTGTACGGCATTGTTCAATGACACCGGCGTACCGCTGTCCTCGTTCCATGCTTCGCCTATATCAAGATCAATATATAATGGGTTGCCAGTAGCGGTCTTTGTGGAATCTGCATATACGTCAGGAACGTTCATTGAGAACGAACGGCTTATATAGTTATAGTTTGTGCAGCCTACATAATGATTCAAAGTTGACGAACCGCCATACACAGTCCTGACAGCTAATGTTCCTGTTGTCGTTGTGCTATTGTGCGTAAATGAAAAATCTACTGTGGCTTCTTCTGTGAGCGATGTGCCTTTCTGAAACGTGCAATCTTTCATTGTAACCGATATGACCGCATTGTAATTGGTATATGTTACAGTGGCAGAACAGTTGGACACGTTTGTGATACTGAACGCTGTATAAGGACCGGCAGAGCTGGATATTGCCAGTTTATAGTCAACGATCTTGCCGTTACTGTAAATATAATCGCCTGTGGATACGTCTGTAAGATTTAACGTCTGACTGTATGTAATGTTTCCTGATCCTGTCCGGACAATTCCATTACCAACATTGATAATGCCAATGGGAACATTCTCAACAACGATTTCAAAACCGCCTATGCCGATAGTGCCATATCCCTTGACTTGAAGTTGTGGTTTTGCGTCAAACAGTGTCGGGTTGGTTATTGTGCCATTATTCGCAACACTGACTGCTGTTTCTCCGCTTGTCAAAAACCGCTGTGGCTTGCAGTCGAAAACAATATCGAATGTGCCTGAAGTAATTAGAAACGGATCAACGTCTAAACCGCTTTTGTACACGGCCATTCTGTATTCGTTGGGGTTGTATTCGTCTTCAAGACGGCAATAACCCTTTTTACTGCAAAGCCAATTCCGAAGATCTGACACGGCCTGTGCGAATTCCGTCGACGTGTCGGCTGCAATACTTGCTTTGTACGTCAGTTCAACGTTTTCAAAGTAGCCTTGATCCAGCGCAAATGCACCGTTCCTATTCGGTATGCTCACCATCTCCACAGCACGGACAGGAGCGTTGAACACGCCCTGACCTGTAATGTGAGTGTTGTATTTCTTTGATGTTTCACCGTCAAATGTGAAATACTTTTGGCTTCCTACAGGAGCTACGCCCATGCCTGTGTCCTCCGTTTCTGCATTGTTATAAGTCTTTGCTCTACAGCCGTTGCAAGTTCGTTCACACTCATGTTGTCAGAGCCGTAAACGTTCACTATCATATCGCCAGTATTTGCTCCGCCTACGGCATTTGCAATATCACGCATGAGTGAATTCCGTCCGTACAGCACTTCGTCACCAGCTTCGCCAGCACCGAACAATGTCGCATTGCTGAACAAATATGGCTCGTTCATGGCTTTCTTGTGCCATGAAACGCTAAAGCCTTTAGGATATGTTATTGTTTTACCTAATACGGATTTTGAACCGGTAAGAAGTGAAATGCTCGGTCTTTTGAAGTTGATGATTTTACCGACTTTGAACGGAAACATCCCTTTTATCTTCTTAACGATTCCGCTTAACGTGTCCTTTGCACTCTGAATAGGTTTTGTGATTGCCGTTTTGATATTGTTCCAAACCCTCGATGCAGTATTCTTGATTGAAGACCATGCTGTCGAAAGACTTGTTTTCAGTGTGTTAAAATTCCTTACAACGGTTGTCTTTATGACTGTTGCGGCCTTGACAATTGCAGTTTTGATAGCTGTCCATATCTGCATTGCTTTCTTTTTGACAGTATCCCAATTCTTGTACAGCGCAATGCCTATGGCAATGGCTGCTGCAATGGCTGCAATTACTAAACCTATAGGACCGGTCATTGCGGTAAACGCAGCACCGAGCGCAGGTGCAATAGTTATGATTGAACCTATTGCGCTAATCAGACCGCCAAATAACATAATCAGAGGCCCAAGCACGGCTGTAATGGCAGCAAACGCAAGCGCAAATTTAGCAATAGCTGGATGCTGCTGCATAAAGTTAATCAGCTGCTGGAGCTTTGGGAGTAAGTTGTTCTGAAACCAAGATACAAGGTCAGCCACAGCTGGAAGAAGAATTGCACCGATTTGTTCTCCCATGTCACCGAGTGCGTTCTTTGCTTGCTGTATCTTACCTGCGTCCGTTTTGGCAAACTCCTCATTCATGTTGCCGACGTTCTGCGTGACAACTTCAGCAATCATGGCAGCTTTTTCTTCTTCTGTGCCGGTCTTCATTATTTCGGCTTGCGCTTCAGTGAATGAGATTCCGGCACGCTTCAGCGCACCTGTCTGCCCCATCATCGCCTTGCCGAACAGATTGGCAAGTGCCGTAGCGTCTTCCTGTGTGCCGTTCAGACCTTTCTGCTGCACGAGCAGATTGTTCATGGCTGGCAGAAGTGTGTTGACCGTTGACGGATATTTCGCATAGGTTGCCAGCTGCTGCGCTCCGGCAAGCTGTACTTCGTCACCAACGATACCCAGTTTCTGCTGTGCTGACGCAAGTTCCATCGTTGACTGTGCAGCCTGTTTGTCAACGCCCATCCTTGACTTGTAGATTTCAATCAGCTTCTGCTCTGCCTGTGCCTGTTTGTTGCTCATTTCGATGAGCCTTGAACCGGCATACACACCAGCCACGCCATACACAGACATTGTTGTCGTGATTGAACGTCCGATAGATTGTATTTTGCTTCCGGCATTCTTGAACGCATTGCCAACAGCCAATACCTGCTGTTTTCCTACGGATCCAAAACGTTTTAGCTCCGCTTCTGCCTGTTTTAGCTGGCTTTCGGTCTTTACTATTTCACGTTCAAGCTCTCTGTATTGTGCAGAAGTCTTATCGACACCGGCAGCGTTCATCTTTGCCTGCATAGCACGCAGCTGCTTCAGTTTCCCTTCTGTCTGCTCGACAGATTGTGAAAGAAGCCTGAACTTCTGCTGAAGCAATGTCGTGTTGCCAGGATTGAACTTCAAGGCACGGTTGATTTGTTTTAACTCTGCTTGTGTTTTGTTAATTGTGCCTTGTGTCTTTTTTAATGCCGAATTCAGTTTTGTTGTATCTGCACCGAATTCAATTGTGATGCCTTTAATGTATCCGGCCATGTAATCACCTAATTTTTCGCAAATCTATCAAAGTCATTCTGACTTGCTTTGTACGGATATTCGTAGTCATCATTGCTTTTTTCTGTCAGCATATCCGCAACAAGTCCGAATTCTATCTGTTCCAATTCATCCACAGAAAAACCAAGTTCCTTGCACCGGAGCATGAACAGACCTGTGGTCATCTTCCTTGTGGTTTCTCTGCTTTTCTTTTTAGGGCTGGGCCGTTGATACAGTAGAATCCATATACACGGCCAGGATATCTTCTGCGGATTCTACAAAGGCCATCGGGCCGAACCCTTCAAGCCATTCGATGAACATTTCATCGTTCAGCTTGGTCATGTCGGTCTTTTCGGCCTGTTTGACCATGATGAAGGCCAGCTGCATAACAGTTTCAAGACCTTCCTCTTCTGCCCTTTTTTCATTACCTAAAACGGACAGCAAGTCCTTTTTGAAGACTTGTCTGAACCGGAAAGGAGTGGCCGCATTAGCGGCCATCTCTAACTCGTTTCCGTCAATAGTAATTGTTTTGTTCATAATTTTGCCTCCTGCGTATCACGCTACACCTGAACAGTTGTGTACCATGCACCGTAAGCTGTTGCAGCTGTGCTTGCACATACCGCCTTGACAATGTTGTCAAATGCTCTTGGTGCTGCTGTTACTTCGCCGGTTACTGTCTGTACTTCGATGCTGTCTTCTGTCGTTGAAGATTCAATTGACGGTCTTGACATCTTGCAGTTGTACAGAACGTATCTTGTTGCGTTCTGATCTCCGTCAAACTCAAACAGAAGTGCAAATGACTTCGGCTGAACATCTGCGTGTTCGTAGTAGATGCCTGACTTTGCGCCTGTTCCTGCGGTTTCGCCCATGATGTCCGTTCTGAAGGATTCAGGAACAAGTGCAGACTCAAAGTCACCGCTATATCCGTTGTTTGCAATAGCTGTGAAATACTTAATGTTATCTGCGTAGAAGTCGTTTGTATCACCTTCAGCATCAAGCGCCAGGTTTACGGCACCAGGCCATGCAACAGGCGTTCCGTATGTAACTGTATTTGTTCCTACGGTAACAGTCGCATAGTGTACATTCTTCAGGCCGTACATAACTTTATTAGCCATTTATAATTACCTCCTAAATGTATGCAAAGTGGTATCCTTTATCCATTGATAATCACTTCACACTCATATGTGGTCTGATATAACTTTTCGTCGTTAAGAAAATCTGTTTGCTTGTACCATGACAGACCTGCTTTTGCCAGCTCGGTTTCGATGGTAGACTCGGACGTTACGTCTTTTATCACTGTGTACAGTTCAATGAACAGCTGTCTTTTGTTGACGTAGTTTGAATTGTCAGCAAACACGTCGTTTTCGTTCGGGAAGTAATACACAACGTATGGAGGATTCGGAGTCTGCGTAAAATGCGAATAACGCCACGGAAAATCAAATGATTCAATTAATTCTGCTATTTCTTTTTTCGTCATAGTTTTGCCATGACCTCCTCAACGTATTTATTACTGAATTCTTCTTCAACCCTTGCAATTGTGCCTGTGTAGTCAACATTCTTCGGATAATGGCCGACAGGATGTGAACCACCACCTGTTACGTGTGGCTTTTCAAGCAGATGTGTGAGCATATAGTCTGTTCTGTTGTACACCGTATCAGACAGACTATATCTTCCGCCCTTCTGTGGCTTGTGTGACCATCCACGAGCATACTGACCGCCAGAAGGTGCTGATGCCTTTAATGCTTTTGCTGTTTGTCTTCCTGTCGCTTTTGTCTCTTTTTCAAGCATTTCAAGTGTTCTGTCACCATACTCTGCAATAGATTGCATGACAGCTTTTCCAAACTGATCCGGTGTTACAACAATGTTGCTCATACGCCAATCTTCCTCTCCACATACAGTTCAAGATCATCACCTGTTCTGTATGTGCGGTAAATCGAATAGCGCACACCGTTGTAGATAACAATCTGTTCGCCGTTGTAGTCTCCAAAAAACACAGTAAATCTGAACTCAGGATTCAGCTGCGTGTCTGCGGCTGCATAGAATTCCGTCTGCGTGATGGATGCCACCTCGCAGAACACAGTGCTTTCGGTGTCGGTTGCCTCTTCGTTGCCGTAATCGTCTAATGTGATTTCCTGTGGAATCAGTGTTATAACGTCTGTCATACGCCAACACCCCAATCTGTGTAGCCTGTGGCATTCATAAGCTGCGCTTTCTGCTCATCGTATGATGCTTTCAGCTTGTCATAATTGGCTGGAGCTCCGAAGCTCATCCTCACATAAGTCATAATGGCCTTATTGACAAGACTGTCGGGAATCGTTGCTTCAACGCCAGCAATGCCGAGATCCAGCTTCGCCGCCTCGATGTATTCCTCTATTTCTGTGTCATACGCATCTGTTGTAACACGCATGGCCATTTTGCAAGTATCCAATAACGCCATTTACTTGGCCTCCCCATTTTTAATAGCTTTGTAAAAAGACTTGGTTACAGGTGTGTAAGCCATGTGTCCGAGATGAATCTTCGGATCGCAGAAAATCTTATAACCCTCACGCCTTGCCCTTATACAAAAAGCGCAGTCCTCGCCAGCGTTTGCTATCGGTGTGAACCACACACCTCCGCCCTCTTTCGCTGCAATATCCAGCAGCAGGTCTGTACGCATGAGAACGCATCCGAATCCACACCCAGCTACTTCAAACAGCTCGTCAGGAATATCCTCGTAGTCCGCAAAGTCAAGCTGACCTTTTTCGTCTACTTCCAGCTTGCTGAATAGTACAGGCGTGAACGGATGCCCTCTCCTGAAGTAAAGTCCTGACAGAACATCAATTTCGGGATGCTCATCAAGTACCTTCATCATGCGTTCTAATGTGTCGGGCGAGAATATCATGTCGGAATCAAACCACAGAATGTAGTCTGCTTCCATCTCCACAGCCATAGCTGCAAGCCGGTTCCTTGAATCGTAGACCAAAGAGCCGATGAAGAACGACACGGTACACTGTCCGACCTTTTTAAGCGTAGTTAAACTCTGTGCGAATCTTGCGCATACCATGTCCATACATGGCACAGCAATCAGTATCTTCTTATCCATGACAATTGCCTCCACTCAATGTGTCACATTAACTATTTCGTGATCTTTACGAAAGCATTAGGTGCAACTACACCGATGCCGACGAATTCACGTCCGATGATTCTTACAAGGTCATACTCAGCCTGTGACAGGTCATCAACCTTGAAGTCGATTCCTTCACCATTCGGGAAGTTCATCAGAGCGCCCTGCTCAAGGTCACCAACGATAGCGTATGGAACGCCGGTGGTCGCAGCTGTGAATGATGTGATCGTGTTGTTGAATACAACAGGCAGACCTTCAAACGGATCAGCATCAAAGCCGTTTGCATACTGTGCAGCCTTGAATGTTCCCCAGGTGGCTTTGTTCATCATTACAACAGGATTTGCAGCTTCGTCGGACAAAAGAGCCATAGCCTTTGCAACAGTGCCAACGCCTACTGTGGCTTCGGTGATAGCCGGAACTCCGACCTGTGTTGTGGTGGATACTGTTCCGCAAGCCTTGATCTTTGCAATCAGCTCGTCAGCAGCCTTCTTTGCGATTTTGTATGTAAGCTCGTCGTAGATGTAGCGCAGGAATGCTTCGCCACGCAGATCCAGAGCTTCGTCAGAAATGGAGATCCACTTCTTGATGCTCTTCGGAACAAGGTTGACTGTTCCAAGCACCAGTGTTTCTTCGGAAACAGCACCGCCACCCTCGGTGTGTACTGTTGCGTCAGATCCGGAAATTTCAAATCCGACCTTCAGGTTGCCCTGAACGTATGCTTTTCTTACTCTTGCTGTGATGCCTTCTCTATCCCATGCGGTCTTTACGATGTCGTAAACCAGTTCAGGTACAGGGATGGTTCCGCTTACGTTCTCGGTCAGGAGCGCTCTGCACTCTGCATCTTCGCCACTCTTGATGAATTCAGCGTAAGCATTGATATACTCGTTAGAATTTCTGATTTCCATGTTAGTCATTTTGTTATCCTCTCTCTTTTCAAGTTCAATGACTTCGGTTTTAGCAATAACGTCTTCCATTGCTCTTTTTTCTTCGGCAATGGCTGCTTCGGCTTTTTCAATTTCTGCAAGGATGTTCTGTCTTTCTTCCATCAGCTCTGCACTTCTTGCTTCCAGCTCTTCTGTTTCGGCTCTCTCTTCGCCCTCGGCTGGTTCTTCAATCTGTGCAACAATGTTGGAAAGTTCTGCATCAATAGCCGTAAGTCTTTCTCTCATCTCATCCATTGGCATTGGATATAACCTCCTTGATTTTGTTTGCCAGCTCTTCACGCCTCGCAAGGTCACTCCGCCTTTCTTCCTCTGCCCGAAGTCGCTCCGCTTCGGCAGCCTTTTCTGCTTCAATCACTCCGTTGAAGTAGTCACGAGCATAAAGTTCTGTATTCGGATTGGCTGGAAATGATACAGCCGATATATCAAAAACCTTTGCAATTCGGTCAATGATTCTTGTTCTGCTTTCCGCATCGTAGTGGTCTTCAGCCACTGTGAATGCGAAGCTCATCTGCGGATAGTTGCCGGCAACGATGTCTTCGTAGTGCTCCCTTGCTGCCCTCGTCCGTGACAGGTCTGTTACCTGATGCAGGCCGTGCTCATCAACGTCCAGTTTCACTGTTCCGGCTGATGAACGTGCATACACCTTGCCCTCATGGTCAATGCGGTACACAACGTCAGTAAGGTCAGCGTCGTTGAATGCGTCCGGCATGATCCTTTCGTTGTAATCTTCGCCGTCAATCTCAATGAGCTTGTACGGCTCAAATGTTGAAGCGTATCCCTCAACTAAAAAAGACGGCTCGTCACCGTCCGTCCTGACTTCAAAAGTCATGTTTCTGTATTCTCTATTGTTCTGCGTCATTGGTCTGTTCCTCCAATTCGTCAACGTTCTTGTATTCACCACGGATGGTTCTGATATCTCCTCCATCAACAGGTGCAAGGTTGAATACTTCCCTTGCTTCGTTGATGCTGAATATCCCTCTGTCGGTCAGCTGCGCTGCTACCTGTAGCTTGTCAGCGTTGCTCATGTACTGAAGCCGGTTCGCCGTGAAGAACACTTCGTTGCCGTTTGCTCTTTCACGTTCTGTGTACATGGCTTTGGTCAGTCCGTCTGACAGTGCCACAGCAAACACCTCAACGCACCCTTCGTAGAATGCAGACCACGAATCACCGTATGCTTTATTCTGAAGCACATCTTCGTTGACACCGAAGTAGTTGTACACATTGGTCTGAATCTGCTTCATTTGGTCAGCGTCAACAGTGAACGGCTTGTTGTCGTACTGATGGATGTCCGTATAGGTATTCGGGAACAGGAGCATTCCGTCAGAATCACCGCTGAACGCAAGTGAACCGAACCGCTGTGCCTCTTTTTTTAGGTCTTCATCCATCGTGAAGTTCTGCATCTTTGCCCAGAACCGGAACGTCGCACCGTTCTTGATAGCCTCTTCGATGCCCTGTTTATTCAGGTCGAGCATCTTAATCGTCGGTTCAAGCGCATAGTTCGTTTCGCCGAAAAAGTCACGCTTGTACTGATGCTGCGTCAGGATCACGCACTCATTCAAGCGGACAGCTCCGACACTGTGGTCATGGAATTTATACCGCAGCCACGGTTCGTCCTTATACTCCAGCACTTCGCATCTGTCAGGAAGTACTGTGAAATAGCCTGTTGTCGTTAAGCTCTTGTCTTTGACCGGAACGATGAACGCTGTGTTGTGTACGTCAAGAATGGTCGATGTCCTCGACAGAAACGTTGGCCATGTCTGCCACTGATTTGGCCCTTGATGCAACTTCGCCTGTAAGCCGATTTTCGCAGAGCCAACACTTTCAAATTTCAGCTTGGATATATGCCTTGCTCTTGCATAGATCGCAGCTCTGATTAACTCACTTTCATAGATTGAACCTTGCCAAGTGTGGAATACAGGTTTGTACGGTGTCAGCGTCTTGAAAAACTGCGCTACTTTCGCCTTTTCCTGTTCTCTGTTTGGCCTGAAGATTGAATCAAATAAACCCATGTTTTACCTCTCATTTTTTAGCCGTCCGCCGTATTCCGCATACCATTTTTGCCGAACAGTAAGCGCATCCAGCAGAGCAGCCATGCCGTCAATGTGTGCTGTCGGTGATACCTTGACAAGTCTGCCTCTCCCTCGCTCGGCACTCATCTTTACAGCAGAATTTAAAAAGTGCATCTTCAACAAATCATTGTCTCCAATGCACACTTTTCCATCTTTCATTAATCCTTCGGCTTCCTGCATGACACCCCAAAGGTTGTCGCCCTGGTACACGTCATCACACACAAAACCGTAGTTATTCATGTCCTGTATCAAATACTGTGCGCTGTATCGGTCATACCCGACAATCAGCGGTAATATCTCATATTGCTCTATCAGATTAACGAACCAATTGTAGCAATCGTGATAATCAACGAAGTTGTCACCGCTTGTCTCAAGCAATCCACGCTGGATGTACAGCCTGTACGGTACGCCGTCACGTTCTGATGCTTCGTCTATTTTCTCGGACGGAAGCCAAAACTTGCTGAACACGTATAGTTTTCCGTCACGTTCAATGACTACGCACGCAGATGTCAAGTCAGTGGTCTGCGACAGGTCTATGCCACCGACACAGTACGAATGTGCAAAATCTGCAAGTTGTATATCCTCGCTCATGCACTTTCCGACAGTTTCCGTTGACAGCCACGCCGTGCTGCTGTTCTGCTTCCTGCAACACATTTTTGTGATAAACTCTACCTTGCGTGACAGTGATTGTTCTGCTATGGCTATCTCTTCAAGCAGATAGTCAACAGGAATGCTTACACCAAGATTTGGATTCGCTTTCCGCAGTTCGTTGATGTCGTTCCACTTGTCTATATCATCAATCATGTATAAGAACGGCAATAGACGAGCTTCTTTACTTTCACCCAGCAGAAACCGTGTTGAACGCTTAACCAATTCGTCATATATACTGTCATTCTGATACCCTGATGTTGTACACGCCAGCATGATGCCTTCAGGACGAGCACCCATGCCGGATTTCATTACTTCATATTGCTTCAGACCGGCATCGCCTTGCCAGCTTGCCACCTCGTCACAGATGCACAAGCTCGGGTTGAAGCCGTCTGACTTCTTTGCGCTGAACGCTATCTTCTTGACCGTGCTATTGGATGATTCTATGTACAAATCTGTCATCCGATGCCGTGCAGTGTTTGGCTGTGCTTCCAGCGGAACATCCTTCTGCTGCATCAGTTCCGGTTCAAGCGTGATCATCGTCCAAATGTCGTTGTAAATAATGTCAGCCTGATCCAGCTTCGGAGCAACGCAGTACACCCTCGCACCAAAACCGCCATCTTCAAAAAATATGTAGTTCGCAATAGCTGATGCAAACAAGCTCTTGCCGTTCTTGCGTCCGACCACCAGGAACACTTCACGGAATTGCCTCTTGCCGTTCTTCGGATCGCACAGACCGAACATACAAGCCAATAACGCCTTTTGCCAAAGCTCCAGCTTGATATGATGCGGTGCTTTTTCGCCCTCCGTGTGATGTCCGTGCTTTTCTATCCACTCAATGGCTTTGTTCGCCTTTTTAGCGTCGTACTGATACGTTCCTTCTTCAATACCATGTACAATGCGCTCATACAGTGCCAAAATCCACTTCCCAACAAGCGTAGAGCCGTCTTTTATGTCTTGGTAATACTCAAGTATGTAGTTATCCATCTTCCTTACGCTAACCCTGTGCGAAGTCTGTGCTTCTCCGCCTAAACTTGACCTATTTAGTCCTATATATTTTTTTGTGGGTC
>Ga0265300_10000961_pt1 | contig 28566 bp, 27 predicted proteins | sample AusTroGonzalo_MG_FD_193482 | JGI IMG/M metagenome (GOLD analysis project Ga0265300, IMG submission 193482) | Bovine rumen microbial communities from tropical cattle in Woodstock, Queensland, Australia - Gonzalo_03 | ecosystem: Host-associated > Mammals > Digestive system > Stomach > Rumen ...
GCTTGCCCCGTGCATCCTCAGGAACGGGCCTTCGGGCCAGGGACCGTTGAGTCGGTCGCCGATATGGAACCGTGTATTTACGGCAGGGACCTTAGCGACTGCCTTGGCGGCAGTGCCAATGGCGAATCGTGCAAAATCAATCGCGTTAAACATGCTTATCTCAGACCGTGTAGATTTTAAGTAGAACCATTATCAAATTAAAAAATACGAACCAGAACCATGTCGATGCGTCGGCCTTGAAAGCCTGAAAAACGGTGCGCTGGGGGAGGCTTGCGCCGGAATTCGCTTTTTTGTCGCCTAAAATGGCGTTTATGTCGGCGCTGCTCATCGGCGTTTTTTGTGCCCAGGCGCGCCAGGTGTCGCCGAATTTTTGTTCGAGGAACTGGTCTTCGGCGCGGGCGAGGGCGTATTCGAAAAGGGCGATGGCTATAATAAAGACATGGAACAGCCCGCTCACGCCGAGGTGGAAGAATATGGCCCCCAGGGCAATGTAGGTGTTCGACATGTATAGCGGGTGGCGCATGTGCGCGTAGGGTCCGCCGGTCACGAGTGCGTCGGCAGAGTGTGCGGAACCGCGCGTGTGCTGCCCGATGTGCTGGCGTGACTTTATACGTAATGCGATGCCGAGCGCGTAGAACAGGAGCGTGCCGAAGTACGGGCCCGTTTCCGCCATGCGCGAGAAGTTTTGCGGGAAGGGTGCGGCGGGGCAGGCGATAAGCGCGACGGCGAAAACCGCGAGGATGTAGCCCCGGAAACGGTACAGGATGTCGCTAGCCTTTCGCACGTTCCATCTCCACGATGTCGAACATGGCTTCTGCAGCGGCGCTGAACGGGTCGTGGCTCGACATTATCACGCGCTTGCCCTGCCGGGCGGCTACGTCCAGGAACTTGAGGAGGATCTTTTCGCGGTCGGCAAGCGCGATGGCCGCCATCGGTTCGTCGAGCAGCACGGTGGTGTCGTCGCTAGCGAGTGCCCACAGGAGCGCGATGCGCGAACGTTCCCCGCCCGAAAGTCCCGTTTTTTTCAGGAGCGGCTCGGTCCCCGCCACTTCGGCAAATTCCTCGATAAGGCGGGCGGGTTCACCCTCGTGGCTCGTGAGCAGGTCGGTGAGCAGGCGTCGGGGCGGCAGTTCCAGGTCTTGCGGGATAAAGAACACGCTCGCGGGTCCGGCACTGTTTATTTCAGGGCTGGCGCCGTTTATCGCCTCCCACTCCTCGAGGCCTGCAAGCAATCGCAGGAGTGTAGACTTTCCGATGCCGTTCTTACCACGGAGCAATACGGGTTTCGTTCCGGATAAAGTAATGTTGAAGTCGCGGAAGACCGGCGTGTCGCTTCCCTCGTAGGTGAAGTTCGCGTTCTTGATCTCGAGGCCGGCGCATTCCCCCGCACTTGTCGCCGTCTTCCTCGGCAACTTCTCAAATTCCACCAGCATCCGGTACGCGCTCATGGCAGAGCGGAACTGCGGGAGCACGCGGGTGCATTCCTTGACGGGCTTGTAACTCAGGAGCAGCGCGGAGCAATACATCACGAGTCCCGTCGCATCCATCCAACCGCGGGCTATTAGCAGGGCGCAGAACGTGAGAACCGCGACCATCGAGAGTACCGAGACCGTTTCCATCACAACGGAGAGCCCGTTCTTGCGCACGCTGGCCGCAAGTTCGGCGCGCTTCAGCAGGTCGTTTTCTCCGAGCAGGTGCTTGCCGACTGCCTCCCTTTCGCGCTTGCCGCTCCAGTTGCGGTAAAGTCTGCGGGCCGTGTTCAGGTCTAGGCGGAAGCCTGAACGCCCCTTCAGGATTGCCTCTTCTTCGGGGCCTAACGCGTGGAGCTTTCGCTGGATAAACGCTACCAGCGGGACTACTGCCGCAAACAGGAACGCCGTGAGCGGCCACGAAATATAAATGAGCACCGGGAAAAAGATGAGCAGCTGGAGTACCGCCTGTATGGCCTGGAAAAACACGGAGCCGTTCGCCTGCAACACCTGGATAGACTCGTACGCTGTTTCGACCTTCGCGTCGCCCGAACCGTCGTGGAAAAGCCTGGGCGAAAGCTCGCGCAATGCCCCGAGGAACCAGTCCGTAACGCGCTTGCCCGTGGTGTACAGGAACGTCTCGGAACTGCGGGTCTTGGTGACCATGAAAACCAGGCGGAGCGCGGCCAGCAGGAACATGATGGTAGCCCATTCCCAGAGGGCGAACGGCGACTCGCCCGTAAGCAGCTGCATGAACGAGCGGATACCCCAAAGCAGCCCCGCATCGGCGAGGCTAGCCAGCAGCGCGAGGGGCAAAAACCGCAAAATCCCGCGCAAAAGGGATTTTTTTAACCATTTTTCAATGTTCACCATGCAAAAAAATAAAAAAATGTCGCTTGGCCCCCTTTACAAAACCGCCCGATTAACTATATTTGGCCCTACATAAGACGCCCCTATCGTCTAGTGGCCCAGGACTCGGGATTTTCATTCCCGCAACAGCGGTTCGAAACCGCTTGGGGGTACGAAAAAGGACTCGCATTCGCGAGTCCTTTTTTTTGTACCCCAAGGTTGGATTTTTTTTGCGTTGGCTTTGCTACGCAAAAAAAAAGAGACCGCAGCGTTTTGCTGCGGCTTCTTTTAATTTGTCTGTAACTCGCGCGGAGACGCGAATCCAAATTACTTAAGCGTGCTGACCTGCACGTCCCAGCTCTGGTTGCCAAGGGCAATGCGGTAGGTGCTTGCGGCACCGGCCTTCATGTTCTTGGTGTCCACTGCCGGAGCGGCGTTCGGGTCCTTCTTGGGAACGCCAATGTGGCGGTTGCCCTTGAGGAATTCGATACCCTTGTTGCCGGCCTTCGTCTGGAGGCAGCCCGTGATGAAGATGGTCTCGTCGGTAACCGGCAGGCCATTTTCTTCGAGGAGCTTCTTCGCAGCCGGGATACCCGGTTCGAGGATTTCTTCGGCGCACTGGACGCCCGGGTAGGCTTCCTTGAACGGCTTCATGTTGAACTGGTCGGCGGCAATCTTCACGAGCTCCGGATCCGGTTCGCACGGGGTCTTGCCCTGGTAGCCGAGGAGCATCTTGCCGTAGCCTTCCGTCATCTTGAACCACGTACCGCGGCCTGCGGCCTGGTTCAGGGTGTTCATGTAGGCCTGCTGGAAGTAGAACTGGGAAACCGGCGTCACAGAAGAGGCAAAGCCACCGCGGCGGACGCATTCGCTCATGTTCTCGATAACTTTCGGGAACAGGTGGAAGGTCTTGGTTTCGCGCATCATGAGGGTGTTGGCGGTAAGAGCGCCACCCGGCATGGGGCTGAAGATCACGTCGGTCGTAATCTGGCGGGCCTCGGGCGGGAAGTTGTAGTCCTTGAGGCATTCGACGGCGACGTTGTTCGCTTCCATGAGTTCCGGAATGTGATCGTCGACGATGCTGTCTTCACCGAGGGCGAGCTTGTAGTCCGTACCCTTGAGGGCGTGGAACATGGAGAACAGGTCGGGCTGAGCCGTACCGCCAGAGAGCGGCTTGCGGCCGAGGTCAACACCGTCGGCGCCACCTTCGATAGCAGCCTTGTACTGGGCCACACCGGTACCGCAGGTGTCATGGCTGTGGATGCGGAGTTCCACCTTGTCGCCGAGGAGCTTGCGGGCGCGCTTGAAGGTCTCGTAAACCTTGGTCGGGTTCGTGGTACCAGAAGCGTCCTTGAAGCACACGGAGGCGAACGGAACGCCCGCGTCCAGAATGTTGCGGAGGATGCGTTCGTAGAATTCCGGGTTGTGGGCGGCGTTGAGGTCGCATCCCGGAGGCAGTTCCATCATGGTCACCACGACTTCGTGTTCCAGACCGGCGTCGGTAATGCACTTGCCGGAGTAGATCAGGTTGTTCACGTCGTTGAGGGCGTCGAAGTTACGGATGCGGGTCATGCCGTGCTTCTTGAACATGTCGGCATGGAGCTTGATCATGTCGCGCGGTTGCGGGGCGAGGGCCACCACGTTAATGCCGCGGGCGAGGGTCTGCAGGCGGACGTTCGGGCCCACCACGCGGCGGAACTCGTCCATCATGTCGAAGGCGTCTTCGCCGCAGTTCTGGTAAAGGGCCTGGAAACGGGCGCCACCACCAGCTTCAAAGTGGGTGATGCCGGCCTTGCAGGCAGCTTCCACCGCGGGCATGAAGTCCTTGGCGAACACGCGGGCACCGAAAATAGACTGGAAACCATCGCGGAACGAGGTATCCTGGAACTTGATCTTTTTCATAGTGTTTTCCTGTGGGATAAATCCCTTGTTTTACTGTATAATTAAAATACGGGGGATAATTTAGCAAGTTTTGCGTGTGGCGAGCGCGGCGCGGGTGCGACAGGCGCCATATATAGGGATTATCATTACAAAACCATGACAATTCGGTGTGATTTATTCCACGTTGGAATATAAATTTTCGGCGGAAGTCCCCTTTTTCGTAAAAAAAATCTATAATTGTAACCATCCAAAGCACCCCTAATATGGCGATTTTGGTTCAAAAAAGCGATTTTTGCGTCGGCTCCGCGTTGTTATGACACAAATATGACAAAAGTTTGACAAAACTATTGCTTTTTGAAAAAGAATTGTGTATATTAGGGAATGTAAACGAGCAATGTTGCTCAAAAAAGTGTGTCACAAACAACAAGGAGTACACTATGAAGAAACAAGGTTTTACCCTTATCGAATTGATGGTCGTGATCGTGATCATGGGCATCCTCGCCGCCGTCGCAGTGCCTAAGCTGTTCGGCATGATCGCCAAGTCCAAGGCCTCTGAAGTCCCGACCGCCGCCGGTTCTTGGATCAACCTCCAGGATGCTTACACGGTGGAATCCAGCACTGTCGGATCGTGGTCTCAGATTGGTTACAACGCTCCGGGTACTGCCGCTGCCTCTACATCCAAAACCACCAACTTTGAGTATTCTGACAACACAACAGCCTCTCAGTCGGTGTGGACTGCCAAAGCCCTTGTGAAGCTGAATGACTGCAATGTGGGTGGCACGTGGACCGCTACGGCAAAAGCCGACCATAACGCAACAGATGGCTCGACCTATGTCGGTATTACCACTGGCGGCACTCCGAACTGCACCGGTTTGACTCCGTCTTTTGCGGCTTTGGCTCGTTCCACTAATTAATATCTGTCTTAATAACCTTAAAAAGGATGAACGCCGCGTTCGTCCTTTTTTTCGTATATTTCAAAACATGAAACCTGCTGATTACCGCATAGCACCTGCTGAATCTCAGATTATCAAGGCGTTTGCTATTGTAGCAATGATTGTACATCATTTGTTCTGGGATCATCCAGAATATGGTGTGGTAACGCATAGCGTTGGCGTCGCGGGCAAAATATGCGTTGCATTATTCGTGTTCCTCTCAGGCTATGGAATGGCTACGACATTTCCGAAGAATGTTGGAGGATGCCTAAATACTGCAAAAACATTTTTCTTCTTCCTTGGCAAGCGCTATGCAAAATTTTTTCTGAATTATTGGGTAATCTTCTTTGTTTCTGTTCCTATAGGCGTTTTTTGTTTCAATCGCACGCTTGAAGTGGCGTATGGCGAGAATGCAAACATACTTTTGTGTTTTTTCAAGGATGTGCTCGGCTTGCAGGGCTTTAGTTCGTACAACGTAACATGGTGGTTCAACGAACTCATTCTTACCTTATGGGTGTTCTTTCCGTTATTCTACTACGCGATGAAGAATGGCTTTATTGCGGTTGGCGTGCTAGTATTTCTGTTTATCAATCCTGGCGATATTCTGTACATATCAGAATTTTTTGCAGTTTGTCTATCGATATATATGTTGCCGTTCTGTCTGGGTGTCGCTACAGCATTGCATTCAGAACGTATAAATAAAATCATAAATGTTGTCCCGGCTCGCGTTGTCTTGTGTGGCTCCCTCATTGCCTCACTTTGCTTATTCTTTTTGCGTGGTGTTCCGTTGCTTCCCTCGTTCTCGTATTTTCATGTTGATCCATTCCTTACAGTTGCATTTGTATTAGCTGTAGTAAGTGTTTGTCGTGCTACGAAGTTGAAGTTTGCTATGTTGCAATATGTTGGCCAGCATTCCATGAATATGTATTTAACGCATACCTTTATTTTAGGTTATTTTTTTGGTGAGTATATCTATGGACTTAAATCTCCCATATTAATGTTCATTGCCGTATTTGGGACGTCATTATTTGTGTCTGTTGTGTTGGAATTTATTAAGCGAAAAAGTGGCTTCTATCGCTTGCAAAAAAGAATTGTGGCTTTGCTGACGAAACACATATCTACGGCAGATGCTGATTCGAATTAAACTATATTTATCGTATGACGTTGAAGGCTTTGCTTGAAAAAGACTTGTTCATTGCATTTGTGCTGAACCTTGTTGTTGTGCTGCTGAGTGTTTTTGTTTGCGGCGTGCATTACAGTTCTTTGGACGATTACTTTATGCACTCGGTTTTGACCGGGGCATACGGTTCCGAATACAATGTTCGCATGTATTTTGTGAACGCCATGTACGGTTATTTGCTCAAGCCTTTCTATATGCTCTTCCCGACTGTGGGTTGGTACTCGTTCTTCGAGACGATGGCTGTGTTCCTTTCCTTTACGGCGATATGCTATGTGCTGTTAAGACGGTGTGGACGAAAACTTGGTCTGGCGCTTTCTGTTCTAGTGTTGGTCTGTGTATCGCCGGACTTTTACTTCCATGTGGCGTTTACGCAATGTGCAGGTGTAATGACTGCTACAGGCATTTTCTTTTTTGCAATCGGCAGCGAGGAACGTCGAGTCCGGTATTTGGTGATTGCGAGTTTGTTCCTTGTGGGGGGAGTTATTTTTCGCGATTCGATGTTCCTGTTGGGGATGCCAACGCTTGCTGCGCTCTTGTTCTTCAGTTTCTTGCGTACGCGGAAAATCTGGAAGGGAACTCTCCTTGCTTTGCTTGTGGTGTTCGGCGCCTATCAAGGGTTGAGGGAATTCAATGCGTCTCATTTCAGAAGTGACGGATACAAATATTATGCGGCCTACCAGGGAGTACGCTCTTACTTTGGAGATGGGGCATTCTATGATGCGGACGGGTTTTCTGCGGAACTGGACGAACGTGGAATTGGTAGTCGAAATTATCGATACTTGCATGCCTGGTATTTCTATGATAACAACGTATTCCATTTAGATAGCATGAGGAACCTCGTCAAAATTGCAGAACGGTATCATTATGAGCCAAACTACGTAAAGATGCCCATTGCTATTTTGAGAGAGATTTCGAATTCATTGCTATGCGGGAGCGTGTGGTGCTGGGCGCTTCTTTGCTTGACGCTGATATTCTTCTCTAACCGTAAATCTTGGTATGTTCCGTGGTTTTCGTTTGTACTGATTGGCATTCCGTATACTTATTTGCTGCTTGTGAATCGCGTAGTTGGTCATGTGACTTCGGGGATTTGGATTTTTGTGGTTTTGTTCGTGCTGTTCTTTGTTGATAAAAATGATGTTTTGAAAAAGAAACAGGCGAAGAGTTTTATTCAAATAATTTATTTGGTGAGTTTAGCTTGTGTGGTGATAAGTGTCACCAATATTGCATTTGACAAAATATCAAGAGCGCCTTCCTTTGAGGCAGAAAAACAACCTGATTGGACTGGGTTTCTACAATATGCGAAGGAACATTCTGGTGATGTATTTTTATTGACGTTTGATCGCTATAAGGAAATGGCACAGGTTATTGGAAATACTCGCAAAGCGGTTGTTCCTGGTAGCTTAGATAATATCCATTCGACAGGTTACTGGAACATTCACTTGCCGGCTATTGATAATGAATTGGAAAAACGTGGGGTCACGAATATTTTCCGCGATATAAAGAAAGATAATGTATATGTAATTGGCGATAAAATGGCTATGTCTTTGGTCCCGTTTTACAGTGACCACTATCACGAAAAGCTTTCTGTTGATACACTTCGCTATTTTGGTGATATGCCGTTGCTCAAGTACCGTCTGGAGGAACAGCAATGAGAATGCGAAATATTAACCTTATTTTGTTTGTAGTCACACTTGCGTTCTTAATTGCGCTTCCTTGGGTGCGTGGGAATATGTTCCGGTCGAACCAGGATGCCCCGTGGCAACTGCTGCCGTTCAATAGCGGAGACTCGTTGTCAACGATGTACAAAGAACACTACCGTGTGCTGGATCAATATGCGCTGATTAATCGCATCGAAGATACGGCGCGAACTACGGTTTCTATAATGGTTGATGGCTGGGGGGTCCCGTATGACGAAGATATGCTTGCTGAAGATTTTTCTCTCTTTGATAAAAATAAGGTGCAATTTGCGCTTCACAAGAGGCTGCTTGGACATACCACGCATGCAGAAACAGTGGAAATGCGAGTAGGATTCGAAAATGGGTTATATGTGGGGAGTGGGGATTCGGCAGAATGTGCTAGGAAAGAAGAGACGCCTGCGTATGGAATGAAACAGACGTTTTGTTGCTTGCAATGTTCGGATGGTGAAGTCGCAAATGGGCTCGATTCTATCTTAGCGAATACCGCATGGAAGCGGATTGCGTGGACGGCGCGCGAAACCTATTTGGGCGACCGTGTGAAATTGTACGATTTGCTTCGTCAACTTGCCGAAATAGCGGCACGGCACCCTGATGTGCAATTCATAATTCAGGGAACGCATCGGCCTATTCTAGGAACGCCAGAAACTCGCCGGAAATATAATGCCCGTTGGGTGCCTGCTGTGTTTGTAAATTGTGGACTTAAACCAGAAAAGAAGTAATTTTTTATCGTTTAGACTATGAAGATTCCTTTCAACAAACCGCCCTTTGTGGGTCTCGAATTTGACTATATCAAGCAGGCCGTAGAAAGTGGCAAAATCTGTGGTGATGGTACCTACAACCTTTTGTGCCATGGCTGGCTAGAAAAGCATACCGGCGCAGTCAAGGCGCTCATGACCACCAGCTGTACGCATGCTCTCGAGATGTCCGCTCGCCTATGTAACATTGTTCCTGGGGATGAGGTCATAATGCCTTCGTTTACCTTTGTGAGCACGGCCGATGCATTTGTTTCGCAGGGCGCAAAATGCGTGTTTGTGGATATCCGTCCCGATACGATGAACCTCGATGAAAAACTTATCGAGAACGCCATTACCGAAAAGACAAAAGCCATTGTGCCGGTGCATTATGCAGGTGTTGGCTGCGAAATGGATAAGATAAACGAAATTGCAAAACGCCATAATTTATTTGTTGTGGAAGATGCTGCTCAGGGCATGATGGCGACTTATAAGGGCCGAGCGCTTGGATCGTTGGGTGATTTCGGTTGCTATAGCTACCACGAAACCAAGAACTACAGTATGGGTGAAGGCGGTGCGCTGCTGATCAACCGTCCGGAGTTCTGTGACCGTGCCGAGATTATTCGAGAAAAGGGGACCAACCGTTGTCAGTTCCACCGTGGCGAGGTTGACAAGTACACGTGGGTGGAGTTGGGTTCTAGCTACTTGCCGAGTGAACTGAATGCGGCGTATCTTTATGCCGAATTAGAATGTGCGGACATTATCAATGACAATCGTATGGCTAGCTGGAAAGCCTATCGCGAAAGGCTTGCTCCGCTAGCCGATAAGGGTTTGATTGAACTCGCTTACATTCCGGATTACTGCACTCACAATGCCCACATGTTCTACCTAAAGGTTGAGGACCTGCAGACACGAACGGCGCTTCTGAAACATCTGGTGTATAATGGAATCCTTGCTGTGTTCCACTATGTGCCGTTGCATTCGTCGCCGGCGGGAATGCGCTTTGGCCGCTTCCATGGCGATGACAGGTATACCACCAACGAGAGTAACCGTTTGCTCCGTTTACCGATGTTCTATGGACTGAAAACCGAAGAAATAGAATTTATTTGTGACAAGGTGTACGAGTTTTTTGGAGTGTAGTGATGATTTTCCAAGAAAAGGATTTGCTTAATTTTGGTGTTCGTTGCCTTCAAAAATATGGCATGTGCTTGTCTGATGCTGAGACTACGGCCAAACATTTGATTCAGACGGATAAGTGGAATGTCCATTCTCATGGCCTTCAGAACTTGTATAATTATATCCGTAAGGCTCAGGCAGGGGGTGTTTCTTTTACAAACAGGCCGGAACTCATTAATCGTTCGGCCTCCATTGCGCTTATCGATGGCAAGAATTGCATGGGCTACATCTCTTCAACAGAAGCCATGAAAACGGCTTGCGAAATTGCCTCAGAAACAGGTATGTCCCTTGTAATTGTGAAGAACAGTTGCCATTTTGGTGCGGCGGGGTGCTATGCGAACATTGCCGCAGAGAAGGGAATGCTTGGAGCGGTATTCAGTAATGTTGACCGTTTTATGGCTGTGCCGGGAGCGAAACACCCTGTTATGGGGCAGAACCCATTTGCATGGGCGGCACCATCTAGTTTGATTCCGTCTGTTTTCTTGGATATCTGTGCCAGTCAGGTGGCCGCGCTTCGCGTTGTCAACGAAAAAATTGCAGGAAACAAGATTCCTGAAAACTGGATTATTGATAAAGATGGTAAGCCGACCGATGATCCCTCTGCGTTCCCGCAAGAGGGGGCGCTCCAGCCAATGGCGGCGCACAAGGGGTATGGAATAGCCCTGTTTATTGAATTGATGTCCAGCATCATTTCGGGGGGCTTGCTGAGCATGAGCGGCAATATCCCTAGCTGGAACTTGAAGTTGGAACAACCCAACAACATCAGCCATTCCTTCTTGGCGATAGATGTAGACAAACTGTTCCATAAGGGGTATCTGAAAGGGCGTGTCGACGAAATGATTCGTGATATCCACAGTTCTGAACCGGTGAATCCCTCAGTACCGGTCACTGTGCCGGGCGAATTGGCTTGGAGGCGTTCTCGCGAAGCGGATTTGCACGGCGTTGACCTGCCTGAAAATACCGTCGCCCAGTTGGCGAAACTTGCAGAGATGTCTGGTATCCCGTTACCGAAACAGGTGTGCTAAAATGAAAAAGATGCTTCTCCTAAATGGGTCTTTTAACGAAGTCCAGCTGATTCATGCCGCGCACCGGCTCGGCTATTACGTAATCACTTCCGGCAATGATGCCTCTGGAGAAGGCCACAAATATGCAAATGAGTTCTGCCCATGCGATTATTCGGACAAAGAGGCGATTTATGCATTGGCGAAGCAGAAAGAAGTTGATGTAATCTGTGCTTGTAGCAATGATTTTGGGGCGCTGTCTGCCGACTATGCATGCGAAAAGCTCGGTATTCCCGGACATGACAAGTACGAAACGAGCCGTTTTTTTCATGAAAAAGATTGTTTCAAGAAGATGGCTGCCGAGTTGAACCTTTCGACGCCCGCTGCTGCTTGGTTTGATCGTCTGGAAGATGCCCTTGCCTATGTGGATACGCTTTCTTACTTCCCGCAGATTGTCAAACCCGCTGATTTAAGCGGTGGAAAGGGGATTAGGAAGGTTTGCAGTAAGGGGGAGGCGATTGAGGCGGTTGAAGACGCGTTTAAGCGCTCTAAAGTCAAGCGCATCTTGATTGAAGAATATATCGAAGGCAAGCAATTGGGGATTACCGTATTTATTCAGAACAAGAAAGTTGTCCTTGAATATGCGACAAATGATGATTCCTATGCTAACCCTTACATGGTTTGGCTGGCATATCCACCGTCAAGTAGTTACCCCGATAACAGGGAATCTATAATTGCAGATATTGAAAGAATGGCAGAGGCAAAAAATGTTGCTGACGGCTTTTTGACGATACAGTACATTGTGAAAGACGGTAAGCCGTATTATATCGAGACCATGCGTAGGGCCCTCGGAAATCAGCATTACCTCTGCATGTCTAGGGATTTTGGTATAGATTTCTATGAACTGTATATTCGCTCGCAGTGTGGCGAGGATTGCTCTAATCTGGTCCGGATGGCGCATGGCTTCAATTTTTATAGTGGTTTCATGACGATTTTTGCTCCGTCAAACGGGACTATCAGGAGCATAGAAATAGACCCATTTTTCCAGAGCAAACTATTTGACATCAAAATGTTCAATGGCCCTGGATATCATGTGACGGATTACTTGACGGACAAAATAGGGACGTTGTTCTTTACGCTAGAAAAAGACAATGTTGATTGGTTTAACAAAAACAAGCGAACTTTGTTTACTGTGACTATGGAAAAATAGGAGATGCGGTATGAATAATACGGAACGAAAAATGCTTGATATTCTCAAGTATCTTAAGAATGAACAAGATGTAATTGCTATAAAAGCAGAGTTTGAAGCCGAGGGAAGCCGTACGGATGAGTTGGTCATGCTCAATGAAATTATTTTCAGAGCAGATATGAGACTGTACATAAAGATAGGCGGGTGTGAAGCGGTTCGAGATCTTGATCAATGCCGCTTGCTCGGTGCATCTGGAATTATGGCTCCCATGATTGAGTCTCCGTTTGCTATGAGCAAGTTTGTAAATGCCGCCCGTAAGGTTTATGGAAAAGAATGGGAAAATATTGAATGGATTATTAATGCCGAAACGGTTTTGTGTCATAAGAATCTAGATGAAATATTGGATGCGGGGAAGGGTTTTCTTTCGACAGTTTCTATTGGCCGTGTTGATTTGTCTTCTTCTATGGGACTTTCAAGAGATAAGATAAATGGAGAAGAAGTTTTTGCGAAAACAAAGGATATCGCAGACCGCTCAAAAGCAAAGGGATTCATAGTCAATTTTGGTGGTGGGATATCGTTCGACGCGATTCCCTTCATTCAAAAGCTATATCCGTCAAATGACAGGTTTGAAACGAGAAAAGTCGTATTCCATTCTTCGAACGACGAAAAAAAGTTAAAAGATGGTATACTCAAGGCTATGGAATTTGAAACTTTGTATTTGAAGAACAAATGTGAATACTATGATAGAATGGCCGCAGAAGATCAGGAAAGATTAAAACTGATGGCAGAACGGCTTGAAACGGCTGGATCTAACCTTGTTTTATAGGCAATGAAGCTGATAATTTTTGATCTTGATGGCACGTTATTAGATACCGGTAGGGGTATCGTGAAAAGCGTTGCGTTCACGTTAAAAAAAATGGGATTATCTGTTCCAAATGAGGCTGATTGCAAGAGTTTTGTCGGCCCGCCGTTCAAAAAACGTTTTTTAGAATTGTTTAATACTGACGAAAAAACGGCAGATGCCGCTTTAACTATTTTTCGGGAAGAATATGGGAAGGGCGATGTCTTTTTGGCGGATCGATACCTCGGTATGGAGGAATGCCTTGCAGCGCTCCGCGAACATTTTTCCCTTGCGGTCGCGACAAACAAATGCGAAGACCATGCTGTAAAACTCCTTGATAAGTTTGGCTTGTCCCAGTTTTTCAGAGTGATTTGTGGTTCCGATGCCGCTGCGACCATGACCAAGGAACAGATTGTGGCAAAAGCCGCCAATAAGCTCGGAGTTTCTCATAAAGACTGTTTCGTGATTGGCGACAGTGACAATGATGCCAACGCCGCGACAAATTTAGGAATGCAATTTATTGGCGTCACTTATGGCTATGGATTCAAAAATCTAGCGGATTTGAAACGATATCCGCATGTGGGGTGCGCAGAAAGTCCGTCAAATCTCATGAAAATTATAAAAGCTGCGAGATGATAAAAATCTATCCATTCATCAAATGATGTATATTTAGAGAAGAAGAATTATTTGCGGAAGTACTTATGCCTAAGTTTTCGTTCGTTATTCCCTGCTATAGATCAGAAAAAACCATTGTAACGGTAGTCGCTGAAATTAAGAGAGAGATGGCCTCCAAACGCCCGGAGGACGATTTTGAGATTGTCTTGGTGAATGACTGCAGCCCTGATGGTGTATGGTCGGTAATCGAGAACCTTGCCAAAAGCGAACCGAATGTCATCGGCATTAACCTCGCCAAGAACTTCGGGCAGCATTCGGCCCTGATGGCGGGCTACGGCAAGTGTTCCGGCGAATACGTCGTCTCACTGGATGACGACGGCCAGGCCCCGCTTGACTCCCTGAACGACTTGATATTGAAAATAGAAGAAGGCTACGACGTGGTGTACGCCTACTATCGCGAAATCAAGCAGAATATATTCCGACGTTTTGGTTCTTGGATGGCCGGGCTCATGGGCAAGATTATGCTTAACCCGCCCAAGGACATGAAGGGGAGTAGTTTTTATGTGGCGCGCGGGTTTGTTATCTGCGAAATGTGCAAATATAAGAACGCGTTCCCCTACCTGATGGGCCTGGTGCTACGGACCACCCGCAAAATTGCCTGGGTAGAGACGCAACACCGCTCCCGCCTGGAAGGAACATCGGGGTATTCGTTCTGGCGTCTGCTGAGCCTTTGGCTTAACGGTTTCACGGCGTTCTCGGTCAAGCCGCTGGAGTTCAGCACCATACTCGGGGTGTTCTTTGCCCTGCTCGGCTTTGGGTTCTCAATATTCGTGATTGTCCGCCGCGTGCTCGGAATTACAACCCTAGAAGGTTGGAGTACAATCATTGCCTTAATTTTAATTATCGGCGGATTGATTCTAATGATGCTTGGTCTTATTGGTGAATACATCGGTCGTATTTATATATGCATCAATGAGTCTCCCCAGTATGTGATTAAGGAAATGGTGGGGACTGCTAAAAAATGATTTTTCTAAAAAAAGCATGCGATATTCTCATAAAAAAACTTTACGGAAAGTTTGATGGGAAACTTTTTACGTATGCATCTGTTCCCGGATCATACATTGCTTTAAGTTATCTTTTGTTAATAAAGAAAAAGGATCAGATAATTCTGTTGCCAGCAAATGCAATTGGGGATTGCCTGTATGTCTTTTCTTTTTTGGAAAGTTTGAATAACTACTCGAATAGGACAAATTCTCAGCTGATGGTTTATGTTTCGGAGCGCTATAGAGAAATTGTGAAAACATATGCGTTTCCTTCTGAAAAAATTGTTTTTCTGAAACATTTAGGCTTTAAGCATCTTTTGTTATTGATGCTTTCTACTAGTTCTTTAGCCCCAAAATCAATTACTTTTGCTGCCCAAAGACGAATTTTTGCGGCGAGCCCAATAAGTTATGGAAGATACATTCCAGAAAGTATTGTAGGTGCGAGAAATAAACTGTCGTACGCCTTGAACATTCCTGTAGAGCCAATTTCGTATCATCGTTTGCCCAAAGTGAAGGTTTCTGCCATTGATGAATTCGAAACAAAAAAACGCAAAATATGCGTTATAAATCCATATTCTAGTTCGATGGTGTTTTCTGAAAAACTGTATCAAAAAATATGTGATAAACTGAAAAAAAATGGTTTCTTTGTTTATTCGAACGTTTGTGGATCGCAAAAAGAAATAGAAGGGACCAACCCTCTTCGATGCAGCATCGAAGAACTTTATAGTATTGCTTGTGATGTTCCTCTTGTTATTTCTGTAAGGAGTGGAATTCTTGATTATTTAATTCCGTCAGGCGTAAATATGTTTGTCATATATGAAACGTGGAAAGATAGTTTTAATATGATAAACCCCAAAATATTTGCAAAGCATTATTCCTTGAAAGAATGGCATTCTAAAGGCAAAGTTTATGAGGCCTATTTGGATAATGAATGCGAAAACGATAAAATCCTTAATGAATTTGATGTATATTTGAAAACATTAAATTTGAGCTCGTAATATGGACTACATAATTGTTCAAGCTGGTGGTAAGGGCTCCCGTATGGAACGCCTTACAAGGAATAAGCCGAAGGCGCTTGTTCCTGTCAACAACCTGCCGATGCTTTTCCATTTGTTTAGAAAGTATCCCGACAAACACTATGTAATCATTGGTGACTATAAGATTGATGTTCTTAAAGCTTATCTTGCGGCATTTGCTTCGGTTGATTATAAGTTGGTTTCAGGCTCGGGACATGAGGGTACTTGTGCGGGTTTAAAGAATGCGTTGACTTTTATTCCGGATGGCGAGCGTTTCATGCTTATCTGGTGCGATTTGATATTGCCCAAAGAGTATGAAGTTCCCGAAACTGACAAAAATGTAATTGGCATATCCAAGGATTTCGTATGCCGTTGGATGTATAAAGACGGCTCCTTCAAAGAAGAACGAAGTGCGGAATATGGCGTTGCGGGGCACTTTATTTTCAAAAACAAGGAGGAAATTGAAAATGTCCCTGATTCGGGCGAATTCGTTCGCTGGTTGCAAACGGAACCTATTGCTTTTGAAGAACAGCCTCTTTACAAAACTAGGGAGTATGGCTTAATCGAAGAGTGGAATAAACTGCCCAAGAATAGATGCCGTCCTTTCAATAAGATGACTATCTCGGGAGATAAGGTTGTTAAAGAGGCGATTGATAAGCAGGGCGAAGACTTGGCAAAGCGCGAAATCGCATGGTATAAGACGATGGAGCGCTATACGTTTGATGCTCTTCCGCAAATTTATTCCTTTACTCCATTGGCAATGGAGCGCGTTAATGGTAAAAATATCTACGAATACGCTGATTTGCCGTTGGAATCAAAGAAAGAAATTCTCAATAAAATTGTTGATGGTCTTAAGAGAATTCATGGTCTTGAATCTGCGCCATATGACGAAGCGAGCTTCAGGGATGCCTATTTAGACAAAACGTTCAATCGATTGAGTAAAGTCCAAAAATTGGTACCTTTTGCTGATCAGCCGATTATCAATATTAATGGGAAAAACTGCAGAAACGTCTTTTACCATAAGACCGAACTTGAAAAAATGGTGATGCAATTTGTCCCTAAGCAATTTTCATTGATACACGGTGACCCGACTTTTAGCAACATTATGCTTAAAGAAGATAAAACACCGGTATTTATTGATCCGCGGGGCTATTTTGGTAAAACCGAAATCTATGGTGACCCTGCATATGATTGGGTAAAGCTATATTATTCTCTAGTAAGCAATTATGACCAGTTTAATATAAAGCGGTTTGGCCTGACTATAGGTGAAAATGGCGTTTCGTTGAATATCGAGTCCAACGGATTTGAAGAATTAGAAGACTATTTCTTTGCCCTGTTGGAAAAAGAAGTGTCCAGAAAACAGATGAAAGTCTTGCTGGCGATTACGTGGCTTAGCCTTACTACCTACGCGTGGGAAGACTACGATTCTATTTGCGGCGCATTTTACAAGGGTGAACTGTATTTAGAGGAGGCTTTTAATGAATAGCGCATATCACTATTTTGAAAAAACGAGCCGTCTTATTGATGATGCTCTGAAGTCTATTTCTGACGAATCGATGGCCGCGTTGATTGACGACTGTGAAAGGACTCTGCGAAACGGTCATAAAGTCATTGCTTCTGGATTGGGCAAGAATGTGCCTATATGTGAGAAATTTGAAGGAACCATGCTTTCGCTCGGTTTGGATGCGCAATTCTTGCATACGAATTCCGCCGTTCATGGCGATATGGGTATGGTGAAAGATGGGGATCTTGTTATTATTCTCACCAAAAGTGGTTCGACTCAGGAATCTGTGTATCTTGCCAATCTTTTGAAAGAACGGTCGAAACAGGGTAGTGGCATTTCTATTTGGCTATTGACTTTTAGCGAAAATGGCGCTCTTTCGTCAATCATTGAAAACAAGTTGGTTGTTCATCTAGAACATGAAGGCGATTTGTGGAATATCGTTCCGAATAATTCAACAACGCTAAATCTGATTGTATTGCAAACGGTTGCTATTGAGCTTTCTAAACGATTTGATTTGAAGTTGGAAAAAGACTTTAAGCCGAACCATCCTGGTGGTGCCATCGGAGCGAGTTTGAAAAATGTGTGATTCTTTACGTCTTTCATGCTTAGGGCATACCTGGTTAATTGATTTGGATGGGACCATTGTCAAGCACAATGGCTATAAGATTGATGGTGTAGATTCACTACTTGATGGAGCAAAGGCTTTTATAGAATCGATTCCGGAAGGGGATAAGATTGTTTTTTTGACGTCAAGAAAAGAAGAATTTCGTGAATTGACGGAAACCTTTTTGGAACAACATGGCATTAGATATGATGCCATACTCTATGATTTACCTTATGGAGAACGTATCCTTTTGAATGATAGAAAAGAAAGCGGATTGGAAACGGCGATTGCGGTAAATAAAGAGAGAAATCTAGAAGATTTTCCAGAAATATTTATCGACTCTAAAAAGTAGGGGCTTCTTGCGGGAACTCTACAAGAATGTTAATGAATCTATTTAAAAATTTAAAGAGGCTTCTTTTCCGAATGTGATTTTTTCATCAGCGCAAAAAATAGCATCTATTGCTGTTGAGTAGGCAGTGACTGCGCGCTTAAAATGAAATTTTTCTTTCAGTTGATAAATTTCAAAGGGTATTTTGCTCGCTTCAAAAATGATTGCATCTGGGAAAACTTTTGAGTAATCTTCGCGTTCTCTAGGGTGTGCTTTTATGTAAAGAGTCCCGATGGCGTATTTTTTTTTGAGGTGCTTGTATAGCGCTATTTTTTTTGAGTGACTTATCAAACCATCTTCTGATAGTGGCTGAGTGAGTAAAAGTGTTGCGCCTGGTATAATATTAATATGTTGTGGCTTGTAGCAGAAAATATTTGCAATGTAGTTGATTTCTTCTAGTTTGAGCTCTTTAAACATTTCCTTTCTGTTCTTAACAATAATGTGGTCGTGCTTTACTAGAATCTTTTCTTTAGTATTTACTTCAATAGTTTTTGTGTATGGCGATTCTCCAAAGCATTTCCATGATGTTCCTAAAAGATGATCCCATAATGGCGATAAAAAACATCGCGTTTTTTTAAAAGTGTCTAAATTGTATTGATAAAAGTTTAGACCATCTTCTATAAGATTGTATTTAATCTTTGAAATGTTTAGTAAGCACCCCAAACTACAATGATCCATAAATATATATATTTCTTTATCGCGAAAAGTTTCTTCGTCTACGCCGATAAATTTTTTCAAAATTTTGAAGTGCCGCGGGAATAGTCTGGTTAATCGGTTTCTCCATAACAAAATATGTAGATATGACATTGTAGTGCTACATTTAACAATTGTTATGGTATGAAATATTTTACCAGCATTGCTCATTATTTGCGGATTAAAGGATTTCTCATAACTCCAAACGACAAGATCGTCTTTCCCAATCCTATGAGCAAGAATTGTCTTGACAATAGCAATCAATAACTGATAAGGAGTTGATATAATATACAAATTAGACATTCTAAGACCGATTTATGTCATGATTCAATTGTTTGTTAAGCAATTTGATTGCGTTTCTTCGAATGAGCAGTGAAACGCCTAGTTGAGTGATGCAATAGATTAAGCATGTGTAATAAAGAGAATATTTCGTGAACAAGAGCGAGAGAACCAAATGCAAAATAGAGAAAGAAAATGTTATATACATTAATATTTTTGTCTGATTGTAGAAGTAAAAAAAATTGGCGTATAAAAAATAGAGACATTGGAAAAATGCATAAAAGGCGAGAATTAGAAAAAGTGGGGATGCGGACGAGTATTGGGGGAATAACGTCGGAATAAAAGTTGTTCCCAGTAATATGGTTATTAGTGTGCCTCCAATATATACTAAAAAGATGTTTTGTTTTTGTTTTTTTAATAGAATGTTTTTTTTGTGAACATCTATTTCCTTATTTCCGAGCACTTCGAATATATTTATACTATTTGCCTGATTAAAGCCCATTCCAATTGTGCTTATTGCCATAGCAAGGGTGTAAGCGAAGCTGAATATTCCAACATCCGTAATAGAGTAGTAATGGTTTATTATATACCTGTCGCACCCAAAACGAATGAATGCTGTGGCTAAATGAGGAATTAACGGGATTCCCCATGCTAGCATTTTTGCCCAGTGTTTTATGTTTGGTGGCTCAAATTTTTTGCTGAATAAGAAATAGCATAGACCAATCATGCCGAATAAAAGAAAACCGATGAACTGGGCTAGTGCGCACCCGCGCCATCCTATTAAGCAGTATTTGACAAAAACAATAGATAAGCCAAATACAAGTATAGCGCTACTACACGAAAAGATTCCGTATAGGGCGATTTTTTTCTTTATTCGAAGATAGTCTAAACAAATATTTGAATATATTGTAAAAAAGGCTATTCCGATGGCCAAATACAAATATTGCCAAGGTAGATCAAGTATTTGCTGTAGGGAGTCTCTTAGTATAGATGTAACAGAAATAAGAAAACATGACACGATTAATGTGGTTAGCAGAATACAAGAAAAAGACTTCTTTACTCCGCTCATGCCATCTTTAAAGTAGGCTATAGTGATGTAACCTTCTGTGGTCATTGCGATAAAATATCCGACGAACATTACTATTGTACCGAATAAACTCCAATAACCATATTCTGTGGGCGTTATGTATCTGGCTAAAATAATTAGCAAAACAAAGTTTATGCCTTTGTTTGCAAAAGAAAATAAGGTGAAAAAGACGCCGTTTCGAAGTGTCTCGTTCTTGAAGATTGACTGTACTTTAGTCCAAATCATAGTCAGTCTATAAAGTCTGTTAAATGATTCGCTTTTTTATGTAATATTCTGCAAGAATAAAGTCCTTTTCGTCATCTATATCCACTGAGTGATTTTGAGTGGTGATGTAGGGAATTTTATTGTCATTAAAACTTGTGCTTGTATTGATATCCGCAATGCAATTGATGTAAATGCTTCCGTTTACTCGATAGATTTTGGGCATATCTTGACGTCGAACAGAGCTGTTTACGTCAAGTAAGTTTTTCAGCGTTCCGTCGTTGTCCAATGCGCGCATTAATATTGGGTGATCATTGACTTCTGATATGGATGCGAGAGGTTGTTTGTTATTTTTTATGAATTCTTTTAACGCACCATCAATATCTTCCGTGGTTCTCAATGGTGATGTTGGCTGTAACAGTATTAAAATGTCGTAATCAGCCCCTCTTTTTTTTAGTTCTGTAATTGTGTATATGATTGCGTCAATGGTTTTCGAAGTGTCCGTTGCTAGTTCCTTCGGGCGTAAAAAGGGGACGGATGCACCAAATTCCTTTGCGATTGCTGCGATTCTTTCGCTATCCGTACTGACAACGATTTCGTCGATAAATTGAGAATTTTTGGCACTTTCGATGGAAAATGCAATAAGGGGTTTTCCGCATAAGGGGTAAATGTTTTTATCCCTTATGCCTTTGCTTCCTTCGCGAGCTGGAATAACTGCTAGAATTTTATTGTCGTCTATCAAGCCATACCCCATGTGAGTTCGTGAAACTGCTTTTGCAGTTTTGTGTCCCATATTTTGCCATCACAAAGAATTTTGTAAAAAAGCTCTGTAGAATTGCCGTTTCCAAAAACTCTGCTTGGAATTCGATATTTCTCAACATTGCGTATTGCCTCCGAAATTTCAAAAAAATCATCTGGACAATGTTGGATGTTTGGAGAGGTTGCTGTATTATATCTTCCATTTTGTCGATTGCCTATATCTATAGCTGGGATACCATAAATTGAAGCTTCTCGAATTCCCGCAGAAGAATTTCCCATAATGAAATCTGAATTTTTTAACAAGGTTAGGAAATGCTCAAATCTGAGAGATGGGTATATTTTAAATTTCGTTTCGCTATTCAGTCTTTTATATTCCTCCAAAATAATTTCATACCCCAGATCATTATTTGGATAAATGACAATATAATTCTTTTTTGATTCAATTACTGCGTTAATGACATTTTTTATGTTTTCTCCAATCAAGTTGAACTCGGTTGTTACTGGATGGTACATCAAAATGCCGTATTTGTCAAATGGAATCTCATATCTTGACTTTGCGTCTGTGATGGATGGAAGATTGCTTGAAAGCATCAAATCTATATCTGGCGATCCAATTGTAAATATATTGTCAATGCTTTCGCCTAACTGAATTAGCCGCTTCTTAGCGTCCTCATTTGAAACAAAATGCAGATGTGCAAATTTTGAAATGGCGTGTCGTATAGATTCGTCTATTGTTCCAGATAACTCTCCGCCCTCAATATGTGCTACGCGAATGTTGTTCAATGCGCCAACAACTGCTCCTGCAAGAGCGTCTATTCTGTCTCCATGGATGACAATCATATCTGGACAAATTTTTCTCACGTAACCTGTTAGACTACATATGGTATTTCCCAAATCGTAACTAGCGATTTTTGTGTTTGCCTGATCAAAGGCTATTTGTATATTTTTATATCCGTCTTTTAGAACTTCTTTATAGGTGTTCCCTAGAATTTCTAACAAATGCATTCCTGAAACATAAACAAATGCTTCAAATAACGGCGAATTATCGACCCTTTTTATAAGGGATTTGATTTTCCCGTAGTCGGCTCGTGTTCCTGTTATGAATAATATTTTTTTCATTTCTACCTTTATTTTATAAAATCAACATATAAACTCATTTGGGGTTCTGTAGTGTCAAACTTGGTAATATCCTTCATATCGTCAAAAATGCTACCGCCGAATTTTGAACGAATGATGGTTCTAAATCCTGCCTTTTGAAGCATTTCGTGTATTTTGTCAAAAGTCCACCAATTGATATGGTCTCCGGGCCAATTTGGTCTAAAAGAAAGGTCTTTTGTCAATTCGCTAAAAAACGAATTCATGTCGTTTTGTTTGAAATGATTTGCATAATCAAAATTAGAACGGATTGCCCCTTTATAAGATTGGAATTTTGGGGTTGCAATTTCTGTCACTAATTTATCGATTTCTTTTGGAATCGTTTTTCCATTACAATAGCGGGTGTTAGAAAACCATGAATCACGCCATGTCCAATATTGCTTATTGGCTTTTGTTGCTTCATACAGAAATTCTGCATCTGGGCAGCACAAACGCCCTCCGCCACCACATTTTAGAACTCTGTAACATTCTCTGAATAGTTTGTCAATATGTTCGTTTTCAATGTGCTCTATGACATGACTTGAGTAAATTAAATCGATAGATTCATTTTTAAAGGGAAGATTATCCTTTCTGATGTCAAATGGAATAAATTTATGATGTGATTGCGAACCCGCGTACCATTTAGTAGGATAATCCAGATTTGTCCAACCGTCACATTTCCAATCTCCGCTTCCGATATTTATACGGATTTTTTTCTCATTGCATGAGTTGTATGGCTTTGTTCTTTTGGAGATAAAAATGGAGTAGCCACAAATATGAAAAAAATTTTTTATTCCGTTTATAATGAATCTTTTTATTGAGTCAATCATGATGAAGGTCCCTCTAATCTAGAATCATGCTCTTCTTTATTTGAGTGTCATTTGGAATATCACAAGACGATGTTTTCCCCAATATCGAATTATAATTTTCTGCTAAAATCTCACCGGTTCCAGGACGTTTAACCCATATGTTTTCTTTTGTGAATTTTTCCCCTGCTCTAATTGCCTTTATGGAAACGACTGTCGCAAAAGCGAAGTCTATTGTGATTTTTTCCTCCGGAAGGGCTTCCTTTTTGCCACCAAGCATTTTCGGAATTTCATTAGCAGCATGCAGGAGTTCCTTCAATGAATATTCATCCATTGAACAGACTATATCTGGACCTTTTCTATCCAATCGATCTGTGAAATGCCGTTCAACTAGCGTTGCTCCTAAGGCCATGGCAGCAATACAAGCATTGTTATTTTGAGTATGATCACTTAAACCAATGGGAACATCGGGGAACGCTTTCATCATTTCTTGCATCGCTCCTAAACGAACCCATTCTGGTTTTGTTGGATATAGGTTTGTTGTATGCATAAGCGCATACTCAATGTTATTTCTTTCTAAGATATTTAAAGTCTTTTCAATTGCAGGAATGCCATTCATTCCCGTAGAAACAATCATTGGTTTTTTGAATTGCGCTATATGCTCTATTAATGGGTAATTATTGAGTTCGCCGGACCCTATTTTATAAGCGTGGACACCAAATTTTTCCAATCTGTCTGCTGCTGCGCGAGAAAAAGGGGTGCTCAAGAAAAACATGCCTAATGATTCTACGTACCGCTTTAATTCTAACTCCTCTTCCTCGTTTAGCGCACAACGATCCATGACATCATAAATGGAAACGTCTGAATTGCCGGGAATGACTTTGCGAGCGGCCATGCTCATTTCGTCGGAGCATATGTGTGTTTGGTGCTTTATAAGCCTTGCTCCTGCACGATGCGCTGCATCGACCATCTCTTTTGCAGTTTTTATACTTCCTTCGTGATTTATTCCTATTTCAGGTATAACGAGGATTCCTTTATCTTTTCCAAATTCAATGTTGTCTAATTTCATAGATAAATATGTTTTTTGAAAAACTGTGGATTGATTAAATATACATATTCAAAATGGCTTTCTTAGTGTTTGCTAGGTTCTGTTGCGGAGATTTCGAATATATATAGACCGTCAACAACTTCTTTAGCGATATTTTCTTTATGAAACAAATATTTTGAGAGAACAAATTTTGTTTTGTGTAAAAAATCTACCGGATACCGGGTTTGCTGAACGGTAATTTTGTAGGTGGGATTGAATGTGTGTTGATTGTTGCCTAAAAAAGACATTACAGAAGTCTTTGTATTGCTTCCATAAGCAATTCTTGCCATTCCCTCATATTCATAGCTTCTTAAATTATGCCCATGCCCGTTGGTTTCAAAACTGTTATCTATAAATATTATATTCTGGTTTTCTAGTTCCTTGTGATCTTGAAAAAGTTGGACGATTGCATCTGTTTTAGAAAGGGAAAAACCATAGTTGATATACCCCGAAAAAGTATATAGAATAGAACCGCTTAGTAGTAGGGCATATAGTAATTTGAAGTATTTAGGTGGAAAATTATAAATTAAAGATACGCATATAACGGCTAAAGGTAGTCCAGAAAGACTTAAAGTCCTAGACCGATATTCAATGGGTGTGGCCAATGTGAAGACCCCATAGATGGATAATGGCAGAATAAACGAAGCTATCATAAATAAAAAAGCTATGTAAATCATTTTCTTTCTTGGCAGATTTAATACAGACGAATAATTTATTGGCTTGATTATTAGATATGATACGGCGATTGCCAAAATAGAAATCAGCGCCATTGGCAAATGGTATTCTATTACGAGTGACTTTAAGCAAAATGCAAGGTACGAAATAAATGTTGTGAACCCAGATATTATTGCAAGGATTGGAGATGCAAGTAAATTGATTACATCTGGCTTGTAATAGTTTGCATGCACTCCACTTGGATTGAGAAAAAAAACATAGATGAAAAGAAAAATGATGAGAGATGAGAAAATTGTCCAATATCTATTGATGGCGAATTTAAAACATTCAATGTAAGATGAGAAATTTTTTAGGCGTAATTTGGATTTTGAACAACTTGCTATGATTATGGTTAATGGTATTAATAGGGCTGAAGATCGCCAAACAATAAGTGATAATAACCACAAAATGGCGCATCCTATTAAAAGGACTTTTTTTTCATTTTTGTAGTCTTTTGTGAATAGAACAAGACCTGCCATAAATAACATATTTGCTACAGCATAGTGAATGCAGACGGTAAGAAATGCAGTTCTGTCGAAACCGAATGTCGAAAAGAGCATGCACACGAAAAAAGTAAAGTATTTGTTGTTTGTAAGATTGTTGATGACGAACCACGAACATAATACAGACACCCAAAGGGCGACAAATGAACAGATTCTAAAAATGAAGATATGGTTATTCTGATCAAAATGCCGATAAATAAATTGTAGAAAATAAAGATTGAAAATGTCGTTGCAATTACCTGGTCCGTATTCCTTGTATAAATTTTCAAAAGGAACATTCCAGGCGACGTAGTCATCCCACCATTCTCCGTCAATAAACAACATTAGAAAGTGCGTGCAAACAAAAACGGCAAAGATTATACATGCCAATGTTGTATTATTTTGTTTGAAAGATAACGGGGACATTTTTACAACTCCATTTCTTGAGCTATGTAGACGGGACGATTTTTACTTTCGTTAAATATTTTTCCTAAGTACTCGCCAATAATGCCCATTGAAAATAGCTGAATTCCTCCAAGAAAAAGGATTACTGTCATCATTGTTGGATAGCCCGCGACTGGATCGCCATATATAATGGTGTTTATTAGTATGTAAATCATAAATACAAATGCCGCGAAAGAAACAAGTATTCCTACATATACACTCCATTTTAGCGGGGCAACTGTAAAGGATGTGACGCCCTCAAGTGCAAGATGAATAAGGGCTCCATAATTCATATGAGAATTTCCAGCAACTCTATCTTGAGTTTCAAATTCAACGAAGGCTTTTTTGAAACCAATCCAAGCATACATACCTTTTGTGTATCGTTCGGTTTCTCGTAATTTTTTTAGCTGGTCAATACATTTGCGATCTAATAGTCGAAAATCGCCTACATTGGACAAAATGTCATACCGGGTCGTTTTTTGAAGGATTTTATAAAAAGCTATAGAGACGCATTTGCGGAACCAAGGCTCCTTTCCTCTTGAAATGCGTTTCCCATATACGTCTTGGTATCCAGCTTCCCATTTTTCTATCATTTGGGGAATAACCTGAGGCGGATGTTGTAGGTCGGCATCCATAATAACCATACAATCGCCTGTTGCATGGTCAAATCCTGCAAGCATAGCATTTTCTTTGCCAAAATTTCGAGAGAGATCGATGAAACAGAATCTTTTGTCTTTTTCCCTGAAACTCTTGATTAAATCAATTGTTCCATCTTTGCTGCCGTCATTGACCATAAGAACTTCCCAATTGTAGTTTGCATTGCGATTCATCAAATCATTTAATGCTTCGTACAATGTAGGTAATGAAGCTTCTTCATTATAGCATGGAATTAATACAGTGATTTTTTTCATGAGTTCACCCATGTTTCTTAAATGCGAAGAACCGCTGCCCTAAATAATTAATAGCCATAAACAAAACTGTTCCAACAAGCATTGCTACATTCTCTATGAAAGATTTAGAAAGATTTTTTCCTGTAATTATTTCTAACAGCCATTGTGCACAAGGTCTTGCTAAACTAAAGGCAATTAAATAGCAAAAAATAATATTGAGCGTGAATTTGAAAATAGACTTAAAGTCAACACCTTGATAATGAAAGGTAAATTTTTTATTAAGGAAATAACTAAGAATACTTGCAAAAAGATAATCCAAAGCGGAAGATGTCCAATAATTGAGGTTAAATACATTATAGCATGTGAATGTAATAAGTAGTCCAAAGAGCGTGTTTACGACACCCACGATTAAGAAAGTAATAAAGCTCTTATCAAGAAAAAGCGATTTAACTGAGTGAATAGTCTTCATTGCATTCCATGTTCAGAATTTTTTTTGCAAATTGCGTGTATGTCATAAAGGGAAGATTCATTTTTTTTAATTCCTTTATAAGACGGTCTAATCTTTCTTGGAGTTTTTTGCCACAGTTCATTTTAATTATTTTTTGCGTCTTCCATTCGGGATGTTCATTTAGGGGAAAAAATTCCCAGGGATGCATATAGGTGTTGAAATATCCATCATGTTTTAGAGTCCGTTTGATTAGCCAATAATATAATTTGCAAGGAAGTATATGGTTGGACAGCCAAAACAAAGGTATTCTCAAGATGGGTGTGACAGATGCGGGAATCTGTAAAACACCCTCTTTCATAAAATATGTTCTAGGTGTATCCAAGTGCATATAACGCCCGGGAATAAATGCTGGATTTAGCGAGGAATTATATAGATATCCCGCATTTTTTATTTCCTGATTTAATACGGGGAACATTCGTGGTTGACGATATCCATGCACTCTTATTCCTGCAGTACGTTCGACTATTCTTTTGGATTCTCTAAAATCAGTTTTTTGAGGGGCAAAATGGTCAACGCCGTGACAGGCTACTTCATGCCCTTCATTTGCAATTCTTTTTACAAGATCAGGAGCATTATCCGCAAAGACTCCCGTAATAAAGAATGTGGCCGGGATTTGATTGTGCTTTAATATGTCTAATATGCATTCTGTTCCATATCTTGAGACTTCCATCGATTTATCTATGGAGATTTTAACGCCATGTTCTTTTGGCAAATCAAATTCTTCGGTGTCGAAACTGAGTAATATCATTTAAAAAATCCTTTCAAAGTCTATTTCAGAATTTTTAATTGCTTCGCAATATCTTGTTTCATTTTTGTTAGAGGTCTTTTGTGTATATCTTTTTCTTTGTCGTAAAAACCATATAAATAGCGTATTTCTTTTTCGTCTAGATTTTTGAAAACTGAATGAAAAGATGCTATTAAATTTGCAGTATATGATGGTGTTATTGTTTTTGCTTTCCAGAGAATTTCTTCTGCTTCATCTTTGAACGATTTGTATATGTCTGAAATATGAAAACGAGTTTCATGATTTTTTATAATACTCGATTCTCCATTGAATAAAATATTGAGTTTTTCTGTATCAAATGAATGTTCGTAATCTATAATTGATTTTTTGTCAAGCTCAAAATGAAATGGCGAGACATCTTCTGAATTTTCGGTATACAAATAGAAGCTGGTTTCGTTGTTGTTTTTTGAACGATTACAAAAAGCACAGCTTGGCAAAAGATTGTAAAAGGATATACATAAAAAAGGGTATTTATCTTTAGGACGAAAATGATCTGCTTCAAAGCGGCATCTATGACTTCGTTTGGTTATTTTTACAATTGGCATATATTCTGCATTACAATATACGCATGTTTTGATTCCT